>Ga0079225_10000691_pt1 | contig 18383 bp, 16 predicted proteins | sample Poulit2012_FD_76344 | JGI IMG/M metagenome (GOLD analysis project Ga0079225, IMG submission 76344) | Agricultural soil microbial communities from Georgia to study Nitrogen management - Poultry litter 2012 | ecosystem: Environmental > Terrestrial > Soil > Agricultural land | place: USA: Georgia... | reverse complement strand
TCATTGGATATGTAAGCAGGGCAACAACTGAAGAGCAAGCCCAAACATTCATCCAGAAAATTAAAAAAAAGCATCATGACGCCACCCATAACTGTTTTGCCTATATTATCGGCGAACATGATCAAATTCAAAAAGCTAATGATGATGGGGAACCAAGTGGTACAGCTGGTGTACCAATATTAGAAGTGCTCAAGCGACAAAAATTAAAAAATACTGTCGTTGTCGTTACCCGATATTTTGGCGGTGTCAAACTTGGAGCTGGTGGTCTCATTAGGGCATATAGTAGGACGACAGCTCAAGCGATTAAGGCTACAGGTGTCGTTAAACGGCAATTAATGCAAAGTTTTGACATTACAGTTGATTATACATTAATCGGAAAACTAGAAAATGAGTTACATCAATCTGATTACATACTAGCTGAGACGGAATATTTAGAAAATGTAACTTTTACTATTCATGTTAAGCAAGCGGAAATTGATACATTTAAAAAATGGATCATCGATTTGACGAGTGACCAAGCAACTGTTACAAAACTTGGCCAAACTTATATTGAAATCCCTATTGACACCCCTTGATTATTATTAACTATGCCTTTTTAAATCATTTTAAATTTATGTTTCCCCAAAGGCCGCCTCATCTGCTATAACAGTTACTCTGGGGTGCTTTTGTAAGATAGAGGCTGGGAAATCTTCTGTAACCTTTCCATGAAGCATCCGCTTAAGTGTGTCCGCCTTATGGGCCCCAGAGACTAACATAATTATTTCCTTGCTTTCCATAATTGTCCCAATTCCCATTGTAATAGCTCGATGTGGTATCTCGTCAATCGAACCAAAAAAACGACTATTCACCCGTAAGGTTGACTCTGTTAATTGAACAACCCCTGTACGACTGTTAAAAGACGTTCCCGGTTCATTAAAACCGATATGGCCATTAATACCAACTCCTAGAATTTGTAAATCTATTTGACCTGTTTCCGCTATTTTCTGTTCATATCGTTCGCATTCGACCTTTAAATCAGCCGCATTCCCATTTGGAAAATTAATTTGCTCAGGTGATAGGTTAATATGTTTGTATAGTTTATGGGTTAAATAGTAAGTGTAACTGCTAGGATTTGATGGATCGAGACCAATATATTCATCTAAATTGAAGAATGTTGCACGATCAAACTTAATATCGCCAGCATTATATCGTTTCACTAATCGTTTATATAAACCCTTTGGCGTCGAACCTGTCGCTAAACCGAAGACTGGATTTGTAATCGTTTGTAAACGGTCAATAAACATCTCGCATACTTTATCACTCATAATCTCATAATCTTTCACTTTTATAACTTTCACTAATGACTCCTCCTAAATAAGGTATTTCATTAGGATGAGAATGATGGATTACAACATTTATATCCTGACGAAAAACCGCTATTATCCTATTTTAAAATTTTAATGTATAATACTTTGGCTATGCTTATATAGATATTTTTTTAAAACTACAAAGATGAATTATGACATGTTTTATCCATACAATTGATCCCATAGTTATCTTGTTAAAATGATTTTACTGCTAAAATTTACTTATTCTATCATACTGAAATATTTAAAATAAAAAACCATTTAACTTAAAAAATGCAGTTTGAAAGAATTTCCCTTTTATTTTATCTATTTGTTTTATATAATTATAATAATAATTGTCACTCAAATATCTAATCATTATTGTTCATACCGTTCACCTATATAATTAAAACCGTTGCATTTACAAATGGGTTAATTTTTAATATCGTACATATTCCATTAGTACCTGATTGATATTATATACAATTTCAAAGGCCACTTTCAATAGCCAAATCATTTTCTTTTATAATAATCAGTCATTTTTTATATATTAAAGAATGACTTTTCTTATATTAATAATCTTAGTTTGAAATGAGTGGTAATAATTGATGAAAAACAAAAAAATTATTTTACTTTTACTAGCAACTCTAATTTTATTATTCAATGCCTGTCAAAAAGATGAAGAAGAGATCACCCTTGAAAAAAGACTTCAATCTTACATAGATCTATGGGAATCTCAAGATTTTCCCACCATGTACGAAATGCTTTCCGAAGAAAATCCTTATTCAACCGAGGATTTCATTGATCGCTTTGAAAAAATATATACTGACCTAGAGGTGGAAAATATTTCACTTGAAACTGTTTCATTAAATCGGGAAACTATCGATGAATATTATGAAGAAAAAACCGCTACTATTCCCTTTACCCTTTCGATGGATACTTTTGCTGGTCCCATTGAATTTGATTATGAAATAGTTTTACTCCTTGAAGGCGAAGATGAAACGACAGAAGATTGGTTTATTGATTGGGATCCTGGCCATATCTTTCCCGCCTTAAAAGATGGTGGGGAAATAAGGTTTCAATATACATCTCCTGAACGTGGCGAAATTCTAGACAAAAATAAGATGCCTTTAGCAATGAATGATCTCGTTTTTGAAGTAGGAGTCGTTCCAGAACTTTTAGAGTCAGCTGGTGAACAAGAAAAGTCTGAAATTGCTCGATTGCTTGATATGTCAGTTGATGCTATCGATCAGGCTTTAAATGCAAACTGGGTTCAACCTGATATGTATGTTCCCATCGGGAAATTATTACAGACAAATACAGAGGCCTTACAATCTTTAAAGGCTATGGAAAGCACACGATTTAAGGAAGTATCTGGACGAGTATATCCTGGTGAAAAAGCGACTGCTCATTTAATTGGTTATGTTGGCCCTGTGACGGCAGAAGATTTAGAAACATTAGACTCTGACCAATATAGCGCAACAGATGTTATTGGTAAAACGGGGTTAGAACAAATTTTTGAAAGCAAGCTTAAAGGTGAACGTGGAGTAAGCATATATGTTGAAAAAGATGATGAACAGGTCATATTAGTAGAGAAACCAGTCAAACATGGAGAATCCATCCAATTAACGATTGATATTAACGTACAAAATGAATTATTCGCTGCTTTTGAAGACAAAGTTGGTACAGCAGCTGCTATTAATCCTAAAACAGGTGAAACTTTAGCACTTGTTAATAGCCCGGCTTATAATCCTAATGACCTTCTTTATGGAAACTTTCAACGAAACATTCAAACATTAGAAAGCGATGATGATTTACCGCTAATCAATCGTTTTACGGCAACCTATGCCCCTGGATCAGCGATTAAACCTGTTACAGCAGCCATTGGTTTAAACAATCAAACGATAACCCCTGATGAAGCCATTGAAATCAACGGACTAACATGGCAAAAGGATGATAGTTGGGGCGACTTTTCCATTAAACGAGTTTCAGGTACAGGGAAACCTGTTAATCTGTCTGATGCCCTTGTATATTCTGACAATATATATTTTGCTATGAAGGCTATTGAAATGGGGGCTGATCAATTCATTGATGGATTGAAAAACTTTGGCTTTGAAAGTGATTTTCCCTTTGATTATCCCTTTACCAATGCTTCAGTTTCATCATCAGGAAAAATTGATCATGAATTTCTTCTAGCCAATACAAGCTATGGACAAGGAGAAATGGAAATTAGCGCTTTACATTTAGCGATGGCTTATACAACCTTCCTTAACGATGGTCATATGCTAAAGCCAATCTTACAAACGGACGATGACTATTCGCAAATTTGGCAAGAAGATTTAATAAGTTCGGAACAGGCTGAGTTAATTCAACGGTCTTTGCGAGATATTGTTATTAAAGGAACAGGAAAATCGGCACAACGGGATGAACTATCTATTTCTGGAAAAACAGGAGCAGCAGAATTAAAGTTAAGTGCAGATGATGAAGATGGTAAAGAAAATGGTTGGTTTGTCGGGTATCCAACAGACGATCAAGATATTTTAATCGCCATGCTCATCGAAGGGGTAGAGCAGGATGGCGGGAGTAGCTATGTAGCGAATAAAGTAGCCGATGTATTAGTCAATCTAAAAACAGAACAATAAAATCGAACATATTTATTAACCTGACAATCAATTCCAAAGCGAAAATTTTCTACTTCAGACTAGTGATTTTCTCAAATCTAGTCTCAACAAAGATTTTTATATTTTAGCTGAGAACACTCGTGACTCCAGCTACAAAGTGAATTGGTTTTATGTTACGACCTAGCTCTGGCTTTGAAAATCAACTTGTATATATTAAGTGTTAACGCTAACGTACGGGATATTTTTTGTAATTCAGCCTTTTTTTGGAAAAACAGATAACATTAATATACGTTATTGACATTAATTTCTAACTCACTGTGTGTCGCTCGACTACACTTCATATCCTTTCAGCACGATATTAAACATCTAAGCAATCTGAAATTTGCTTGATAAGTTTTCATACACGTGCTCTTATTGTAGCCGAGCGGCAAACAACTCCGCAAACTTGATAAACATATGTTTCATTTTAAATATGGCTTATACTGCTTATTCCTGCGATCAACAACTAATTTTGGTTTAACCTAAAAATATTGCCCCATATAGCAAAGCCCCGAACACAACATAAACCGGACTAAATTTAAAATACTCCAAAAACAATAAACTTAAAGCCCCAATCATTATACTATGTAAAATTCCTACATCAATAACGGAAGTGGCAAAAAATTGATACGTCATAACAGCCAACATCACTGCAATTGTTGGCCGAATAAATTGCGTTAAGCGCTGTACTTTCGGGGAGTCTTTATATTTTAATAATATTCTTAATAAAACAATCATCAAAATCATCGAAGGCGCAACAGTGGCAAATAAACCTACAATTGCCCCGGGAATTCCCGCCATTTCATAACCGATATAGGCCGCTAATTTCGTTGTAATTGGTCCCGGCAATCCATTGCCTAAGGCTACCATTTCACTAAATTCACTAACTGTAAACCAACCGTAACGGTCGACAAACTCATGTTCTAAAAGTGGAATAGTCGCCGGACCACCACCATAGCCTAAAATATTCGCAATGAAATTCGCATAAAATATTTGCCAATAAATCACTTTTGTCTCCCCTGTTTCTTATTGATCGCCGATTTAGTATCCTTACTAAAAAATGCTATTAATATTAGCAAAGTAATTAAAATTGCCGGATGAATTCCAAGTAATTGCATAACGACTAAACTAACAATTGTTAAAATTATCGTTGAGTTTTTCCCCATTGTTTGAAAGGCTAATTTAACAAAGCTCCATGCTAAAACGCCAATCATAACCCCAGCAACGGGAATGACACCTTTAGCCATCCCTTGAACCCATGATTTATCCTTATAAGCATTTAACGTTGTCAGGAGTAAAATCATTAAAATTGCAGTAGGGATAACAGTAGCTATAAGGGCAACCATTAAACCCCAAAAGCCTGCCAATCGATAGCCAATATAACCGGATAACTTTGTATTAATCGGACCTGGTAACGTATTTGCTAAAGCTAGGACATCAGCAAATTCTTGATCATCCATCCACTTATAAGTCGTCACAACTTCACGGTGCATTAGCGGTATGGCCGATAATCCACCACCATATCCGAGCATACCTGCCCGAAAAAATGCTATAAAAATTTGTCGCAACAACATAATCACTTTCCTCATATAGTATGTTTAAACATAATTTTTACATCTGTCATTTCGTCACTTTTCAAATTAGGACGGGCACTTTTCAGCAAGCACAAGTTTAGCATCTCCAGCAGCAGCCTTCAATTGTTACGGGTAATCTTTATTACTGTCTTAAGGCGAAAAACTGCCTAGTGCCAACATTTGGTTATGTACTTAGTCTGGGGCCGAAGTCGCCGCCTACGTTCAATGTAACTTCGCTATTAGAAATATGTTTCATATTATATTTTTAAAGTTTTACCCCGTAACTTGAACTAATTATTGCAAAATCAATGAGCCTTTGTCAATGAATAAACACCTATTAGTAAGGTAATAGATAGATATCCTTTCCTTTTATTAATATATTCTTTGTTTGTGATACTTTTTGTATCGATAATTGCTGTATTAAAGTAAAATTTGAAGGATATGTTAGAGAAAGTTATATTTGGTGGTTTAAATGGGGATATTTTCATAGAGGGATTAAATAATATACAACTCTGTTAACACTAAAATAAAACCTGGATTAGTTAATAAAATATGAATCACAAAATTATTGCCAGAGACAAATATATTTTTCTGGCAATACAAATAAACGAATTATTTTAAAAAATTCGTTTGGATATGTAAGTTTTTACTTAAGCTTTACTTCCGCTCAAACAACTAAGGAAACTTAATGATTCCAAGTTTATAAATATCCCGCAAAAATAAAAATATGTCTTAGATCTCAAATGCTTACAAGGATATAATACTTATTAAAAACAACTTTTATAACTTATAACCGGTTCGACTTTTGAATCTTTTTAAAATAACATGGCTTTCTACTCGAGTAATACCCTTTACGGAATATAATTCTTCATTTATAAATTTTTCTAACTTCTTAAAATCTTCAACAAGAACATGCATATGTAAGGTGCTCGGCCCAGACATTTGATAAATACTGGCAACACTTGGATTATCTGCTAAGTTTTGCGCAACGATTTGTAATTGTTTCGGTTCTACATCAACTTCAAAAAAAGCCGAGACTTTCTTGCCAATTTTCTCTGAATTTATAGATATTGTAAACCGTTCGATAACACCTTTCTCAATTAATGTTTGAATTCTATCTTTCACAGCTACCCGGGATAGATCAACCTTTTTTGCAAGCTCTACATAAGATTTTCGACCATCCTTTATCAATTCATCAATTAACTTATGATCAATATCATCAAATTTCAACTTAATCTACCTCTCTTTATAATGTTTTATACAGATACGATTAAAACATGTTAAATTTTTACAAATAAGTAATCTCTTATATATTATCAAAAATAGATATACTTTCATAGAATAATACAAATGTCTTTAAATAATCGTTAGAAAGATTAAATTATAGTTTGCATCAGAAGAAAATTGTCATTCAAAATATTTTAAAACTAATCGTTTGTTGAATTTTGAATCGTTTGATCCCGTAATTGCTTGACTAACATATTAAATTCATATTCACATTTACGATCAAGGGCTTGATCTATTAATCGCTTAATGTTTTCCCGCTCTAATTCATAAAAAATTAAATCTAGCTTACTATTAGAGTTTTGATTGTTCTGACTAGCTTTTCTTTTTAAATAATTATCAGCTATCTTATTAATGCTCTCCATAAACATAGGTAATATGATTAAACTTGACATTTTAATATAAATTATTTTGTTTTCTCTCTGAAAAGCAAAGCGAGCAGACTGATTAATCACTTGCCGTGTATATCTTGACAATTGAATAGTTGTCGCTTCAATAGGAATAAATTGGAATGTTTCCCCCTGCATCAAAATATCAAAATGACGATAGGCTAAAGTGACATAAATATATTTTTCATCCTTTGACACTTTGTACGGTTTAAGATTTTTAATCGATAACATTCTCATCACTCCCAAAATAATATGTTAAGATTGAAAGCCCTTACATTTTATTGTAAATAGTTAACACTTTCTTAGTAAGTCCTTCGATATTTAGTAGACTGTTTTGTTTGATTAAATCCTTCTCAATTGAACATAATAATTGGCCAGCATTTTTTAACAGTTGCTTACCTTTCATTCTAGCATCTTTTTGTTTTTGTCTTAAATGTTTAATTTCTCGAGCATAAGTTACACCTGCATCAAATGTTCGAGAAGTTTGATATAAATCAATTATTTGATCCGTAGAACTTAAGGGCGAAAATTCATGTGGTCCGGAACTATCGAGCATACAAACATTTAATTCCTTTATAATAATCATATCAGTACTCTCGGGATCATAACTACACATATATTGTTCCACCGAATAGCCATACTTTAAACTTAAATTTAATATCTTTTTCATAAAATAGGATTTCCCTGTGCCAGGTCCCCCTTGAATAAAGTAACGATAACGAACAGACTGCAACAATTTAGGAACAAGATTAAACTCACCCATTAATGCATTAGAATCAAATAGCCTTTGATAAACAGTCCCGTCAACATTAGTTGATTCATTTTTATTTGAAAATAACTCCAACATGACATGATCAATCAAAAGATTAGATTGGGAAAAATCCATCGATTCGATATAATATTTTTCAATGTTCTCATGGGCTGTTAAACTTAGAGCTAAATAATGATATGCTTGGGAAAGCAATTCATTAATCGGCTCCCATTGATCCGTTTCGCATACTTCAGTTACTTTAATTACTTTATCTGCCATAACATGATCCGGCATAATATGATCACCAATAATAGCGATTGATCGCTCCCTAACGATGATGCCATCAAAATACTTTTCACTGTGAGCATTTTGTAAAATCTCTAGATTTGTAATGTCTTCTCGAATATTTTTAATTAATTGCCTGAATATTTTTGTTTTAATAGTCAATGACGGACAACTGATAACAATTATATTCATTTGCCTTATATTTGAAGATAAGAAATTAACAAAGCCCTTCGCTGTGTGACTTGCAACAAAATAACGTTTTGTTCCTTTGATAAGCAAACACCTCCTAAGTAACTCTTCTATCATATGCGATTTGAATAAAATCATTCATCTACCTAAAATTACACAAGTTCGACCTTTTAATTCCTTAGAGTAACTTAACAAAAAAACCATTGATAAAATAACTTCAATGGTTGTTAATCTGACGAGTGTCGCACTTTATTTTAATTCTGGAAGTACACGCACTTCCTTTTCCATTTCAGATTGGCACAATGGACATGTAGGTTCTTCCTTAAAACTATAGGACTCTCTCATCCATCCTTGACAATCGTCGTTTAGGCAAGCCCAAACAGTTGTTTCTACTTCAGGAACAGGTTCCCTTGGACCACGTGAAAAGGCCATGGACACATCTCCTCGTATAATATGTTCAGACATAGTATTTACGTCTGTCATTACGTTACTTTTCACTTCAAGACGTTTTCCTTAAGCACGGGCTCAGATTTAGTACTGCACCACATGTAGTTGAAACAGTTACTATCAGACTCGTGTTGTTTCGACGTCCGAGACAATGTTGATCACAGGGGTAAACATACATAGTCACCCGCTGGAATAACCACCTAAGTTCAAAGTAACTTTCCTACGGTAATATATTTCTTCCGGTATAATCAATGAAATTGGAGAAATAAAATTGATTCAACATCCTTCGATAAAACATCCAGTGTTTATAAGAAAAGTTAGATTTAACTTAGTGTTGTCTTATTTCAGGAAATTATACCTTGACAAAAAATAATTAACTTGTTTTTGCTATATTACCCTAGGTCTCTTACAACCATTATACCCTTTATTAGTTAATAATGAAAGAAAATTAATTAAAAGAAATATTATACACTAAAAACGATCCAAAAACCAATTAAATATGTTTTGAATTGATCAATCTGAAAATAAGATTTGGTATCGTTAAAAATCTAAATTTCTAAATATTTGTACAAACCTTTCAATAGTTTCAATACCACAATTAACGCTCATGACCAACTCTATAAAGTCTTGTCGTTATAAAAGGTACGAACATAATTACAAATAAGAAATAAAACAAAATTTCTATATTATAATAATCGACAATCATACCACCTAATACCGGACCTAACATCCTCCCACCAGCAGCGACACTATTAACGAACCCTTGATAAAATCCCGCTCGACCCGGTGGTGCTAAATTATTTGCTAAAGTAGGAATCGCGGGCCATACAAGCATTTCACCCAACGTTAGTATAGTCATCGAAACAACAAAAAATGTAAAATCCTTGGCGAATAAAGCAATGACAAAGGATATTAATAAAATTAAATTCCCGATATAAATTTGCATATGTTCACTTGTAATTCTTTCAGTCACCCATTTAATTAGTGGTTGACCAAGAACGATCAAAAACCCATTAATCGCCCATAACATACTATATTTCTCAAGTGGTATACCAATATCTTGGGTATGGGATGCAATCGTTGTTTGCCATTGACTGTAGGCTAACCAAACAAATAAAAAGCCTAAACTCAATATAATTAATGAAATAAATGCCGTTCGATCTTTAATCGATTTCTTTTGCTGGAATACAGTCGTATGCATTTGACGATCTCTTTCCTGATCCATTCCTCTAAAAGTAACCATAACAAATATTAGAAAAACGGCGAATAATGATGCATTTGCAATAAAAATATAGTTAAAAGAAATACTTGCTACATATCCCCCTAAAGTTGCTCCGACTGCTACCCCTAAATTTTGTGCCACATATACAGCATTAAAGGCTCTACGTCCACCTTCGGGCCAAAGAGATCCCGCCATCGCAAACATAACCGGCCAAGTAACCCCTGTACCAAATCCAATGAGTATAAGAAATAGAGCATAACCAAATATGTTGGCATGAAAAATTGATAATAAAGATGCCGCTCCTAATGATAACAATGTACCATAGATAATTGTTTTATAAGGACTATACTTATCAAACAAAAATCCACCAATTAAATTCCCGACAATCGTAGCACCCTGGTTAAGCATTAAAATAACTCCCGCAAAAGCTAAGCTCTTCCCTAACTCATTATGCATATATATCGTATTTAACGGCCATAAAAACGATCCACCTGTAACACTAATAGTTGTCGCAATAGCTAAAATCCAAATGTAACGTGGCATACAACCCCTCGTTTCTTTTGCAAATTTAAATGTGGACAAACAAAAATTTAAAAAATCGTATATTTTCACAAACAAATAGGCATTCATAAAATATTTAAACCATTTTATAATTCGTCACTTTATTTCATCTGCTCATCACGATAAAAGCTTCCATGACATTAAATTTGGGATGATTATTGTTTTAAATAATATGACAAACCCCTTCTTACAACAGATAGGATTCATGACATGCACTCACTTATCTAATACATATTGATCGCGGCTAGAACTTAAACCAAAAATAATCGTTAAAAGTGTAATAATCATTAAGACAATTAAAGGAACTGACCAAGATTTTGTTAAATCAAATAACAATCCCATTAATATCGGTCCTAATGCCGCGATTAAATAACCAACTGATTGAGCCATACCTGATAAGTATGATGCTTGTTGCGCTGTTCTTGCTCGTAAAGCTAGAAATGTTAAAGCTAAAGGAAATGTTCCGCCAACCGTAATCCCTATAAATGTAATACTTAACATAATTAAACCGAAGGAACTTGTGAAAAGAAGTCCAGAAAAACCTACGAAAGCTAATAAACCTAGAATAAGGACAAGACTAAATTGTCGTTTCATTCTCCCCGCTAAAACAGGTATCAAAAAACCGATTGGCAAACCGATAAATTGTGCATAAGATAACATCCAACCAGCTGTATTTACATCTTGACCAATGAATTGTAAAATTTCTGGTAACCAAGAGACGGTTATGTAAAATAATGATGATTGCAAACCCATGAAAAAAGCAATTTGCCAGGCAAGAGGAGACTTCCATATTTGCTGATCAAAGGATTGAATAAATTTTAAAGATCTTTTATCATTTTGCTCGTTGTTTCTCGCAAAAAAAATCCAAACAATCATTCCGATCAATGCTGGTATAATCCACAACAGTAATGACAATTGCCAGCCTAAACTTAACTTTGTAGCTAATGGAGCACTTAAACCTGATGCAATCGCTGCAAAAACACCCATTGTTGTAGAATAAACGCCTGTCATCAAACCGATTTTTTGCGGAAATCTTTCCTTTACAATACTTGGCAGCAAAACATTACAAATAGCAATACCGATACCAAGGAGAATTGTCCCACCAAAAAGTAACACTTTATAAGGAATCGAGCGTAAACCAATCCCTAGCATAACGACGAATAACCCAAAAACCATCATTCGTTCATTCGTAAAACGATTGGCTAATTGTGGTACGATAGGCGACATAATTGCAAAGGCAAACAAAGGTAAACTCGTTAGAAGTCCGGCACTCCAATGTTCTAATCCAAGATCTGTGCGAATCATACCAATTAATGGCCCGACGGATGTAATGGCTGGTCGCAAATTGATTGAGACAATGACAATCGCTAATATTATTAGAAACAAACGCAATTTATTTTGCTTGATTTTATCTACTGACTCTACCATGTATATTCCCCCTTCACTTGAACGTTTTCAAAATTATTAAACAATTATTTTGTTCAAGTAACGTTGTCAAATAATTCGGTTAGTAGAGCCCGGTGATCCACTAACATAATGATATAAAACGAGTTAAAATTGACAAATTTAATATATCTTATACTGAAGTTACATCCTAAAGGCTCGATTCAGTACAATTACACTTGCAAAGAGTAAGTTATAATAATTCTATTTTACATTGATTATTAAACAAATACAAAGTAAAGTACTATGTTTTACAAAAATCTTATATCATTAGTAATAAAAACCTTACAATAAAAATTCAATAATTATTTTTGATTAACGGTAAATTGACCAAAAAAATAAGCGACAGCGAATCCTTTCGATAGCTAAGAAGTTTTAGCTAAAAATAATTCACTGACGCTATTGTAAGAACATGTGATTATTTAAATTTGTATTTACGTTTGCAGAGAAGGTTGTTTCTCCTTGGAATCATCGTCATCTCTTTGATTTTGGATGAACCAAATAACTCCCATCACTGCAATCCCGATAACACTTGATAACAATTGTGGGATAATTAATAATAACCCTGCAACAAATAACACGATACGCTCCCAAGCACGGCTGTCCCTTGCAAAATGTCCGATAACGGAACTACTTACCCCAACCATGCCTAAAACTGCCGTAATAACTGCAAAAATTAACCCTAATGCTGTCACATCAACTAAAACTAAAATCGGATTGTAAATAAATATATACGGTATGATAAACGCAGCTATCGCTAATTTAACCGCCGTAACACCCGTCTGGAAGGGATTGGCCCGGGCAATTCCCGCACCAGCATAAGCTGCTAAACAAACAGGTGGTGTAATGTCAGCAACAATTCCAAAGTAAAAGACAAACATATGAATCGCAATTGGTGCCACATCAAAACCATTGATTAATGCCGGGGCTGCGATAGTTGCTGTAACAACATAATTCGCCGTCGTTGGCAAACCCATCCCAAGCACTAAACAAGCAATCATCGTAAAGAACAACGCTAAAATTAAGTAACCACCAGATAAAGCGATAATTCCCGCTGCAAATTTGCCACCTAATCCGGTCATACTAACAACGCCGGCAATAATTCCCGCCGTCGCTACAGCAGCAATCACGGGTAGTGCTACTCGAGCACCTTGTTCAAACACTTCAACTAAACTTCTAAAATTTAATCTCGTCTCTTTACGAACAAAACTTACGAGAAATGCAGCTAAAATACCATAGATCGCCGCCCTTTGTGGTGTAAATCCAGCTAATATCGTTCCCACAATAACAAATAAAGGAATAAGCATGAAACCATTATGTTTCATCAACTGGAAAAAGTTAGGTAATTCCGATTTTGGCAACCCAAAAATTCGTTGTTTTTTAGCTTCAAAATGTGTACCAACAAAAATACCTGTAAAATATAAAATAGCCGGTATAACTGCCGATAACATAATCACGGAAAAAGGAACATTTAAATATTCCATCATAATAAAGGCTGCTGCCCCCATTAATGGTGGCATGATTTGACCACCAGTAGATGCCGATGCTTCCGTAGCAGCAGCAAATTCCGGTTTAAAACCTGCCTTCTTCATCATAGGTATCGTAAAGGATCCTGATGCTACCGTATTTCCTACCGAACTCCCAGAAACCATACCTTGTAAGGCACTTGCTGCAACAGCCGCCTTAGCCGTTCCACCAGTAAACCGTCCTGTTAAGGCAAACGCTAAGTCATTAAAAAATTGTCCAATTCGAGTATGTACAAGGACAACTCCAAAAAATAAAAACAGGAATATAAACTTCACCGAAATTTGAATGGGTGTTCCGAAAACCCCACTTTCCCTAAACCATAAATACGATGTCACCCGCTCAAAAGAAAATCCTGCATGGGATAAAATTTGTGTCGGTATATGTTTACCAAGAACTGCATATAAAATCATGACACTTGCAACAACAATTATTGGCACACCAACAGTACGCCGTGTCGCCTCAAACAATAATAAAATACCCACTACCGAAACTACAATATCAATGGATGAATATCCTGTTACTCGCGCCGCTAAAATACTGTCAAAAAAGATAACTTTATAATACGTAACAAACATAGCTGTAAAAGCCAAAACAACGTCATACCATGGAACAGTTTTTTGCATCCTTTGTAGACCACTTTTAATCGGATAAAGTAAAAAAATAAGTCCTAGAGCAGTTCCTAAGTGAATTGCTCCTTGTTTTTGCGATTGAATCGTTCCGGCATAACCAACATATAATTGGAAAACTGTCAAAGCGACTCCTAAAAACGTAACGACCCAAGCCCAACGTCCAATCTTTGTGCGAAATTGACTTTCTCGATCATATTTTTCTAACAATTCTTGTGCATCTAATTGTTGATCCTTTTCTTTATTCATCACACCACCAGCCTTTCTTTATGAGATAACAGGGAAGAAGCTAAAAGAGCGCTTTCTTCCCTGCCATACTAAATATCAATGAAATTGTTATTAAGATTAATTACTTAATATCGTCATAAGACTTAATGCCTGTCGTCTCTCTTGTCACAACTTGAACAATCTCAGGATAAATATGTCCGATAAAGGCAAAGTTTTCAACTGGTGCACCATCAAACTCACCTTCACCATTAAGGGCGTCTAAGGCAGGAACATGAACAGTCATACCTAAGTCCATATTTCCTTCATTAATTGTCGCTAAGTTTTCTATGGAAGCACCTGTCTCAACATTCGTATAGTTCGTATCTAAGTGGTTATTCCAAACGTTAGCAATTTCCCCGCCAAGTGGATAATATGTTCCACCCTGACTTCCTGTACCTAAAACAAACTCATCCTTACGGTCACTAGCATCTGCTGAAATATCTGCGATTGGATTATCAAAGGAAATTCCTTGCTCCTCATAATATCGAGCAGCCCCAGGATGCATTGGTAATCCTTCCGCACCGCTTAAAGCATTTTCTAATGTCATATGAGCTGCTTGAGCATGAGTAATCTCATCAGCATGTTCAACCATAATTCGCGCTAACTCATAACCAAGTTCTTCATCAATTGTATCTGTATTACCGACCATAACAGCATAAGCAGCAACTGTTGTAATATCGGACTCTAAGAAATCATAGGAATCCTGTGGAATAATATATTTTTGATATCCACTCTCAGCTTCAATCTGATCTATTTTATCGTCATCAATACTTAACATGACAACATCACCAGTCGTTGCTTGTAAACTTTCAATACTTGCAGCAGGTAATCCTAGTACTCCTACTGAAATGTCAATGTTTCCATCCTGCACTAAATCAGCAGCGTCCCCAAATCCTTCTTGGAACTCCTCATAATCATCGCTACCAATACCATAGGCATCAAGAATAACTTTAGACAATGTATTTGTCGCACTTGCTGGTGGTCCAATAGCTATTTTTGTTTTACCTCCCCCACCACAAGCTGCTAAAAACAAGGCCATACCTACAAGTAAAGTGACAATACCTATCAATCTCTTCCTTGTCATACATTTTTCCCCTCTCTTAAAATAATTCTATCCCTGAAAGATTATTCTAAGATGTAAGCGCTATTATTTATAATGATATAATAGTGTTAACATAAAAATCAAGGTAATTTTTTACCAGATCATTATAATTAACACAAACGCATCTTTCGGGCTAGCTATATCAATTATACTTATATTCGAAAAATTTTCAAATGTCTTTTAATAATGCCTATCACATAAGCACAAGCCCCTACAACTAGATAGATTAAAAACCTTAAAATTACACATTAAAATATCATAAATACTTCTAGAGTTTTTCATATCATTTATCTCAATCGTAACCATGGTCTCTGTTCAACCCACTCAATGTGAACGTCAGTTTCTAAAAACTTCGTCAAATTATCGCTCGTTAAAACCTCCTCCCGTTTTCCTTTGTTAAATACTTTACCATCCTTAAGTAATAAAACATGGGTAAAATAAGGTAACACCTCTTCAAGATGATGGGTTACAAAAATAATCGCTGGGGCATGATCTTTCTCAGCCATATGTTCTACGGATGTTAATAAATGTTCCCGGGCAATAAAATCTAACCCATTTGTCGGCTCATCTAAGACAAGCAATTCAGGTTGCGCCATTAATCCTCGGGCAATTAGAATTTTTTGTTGTTCCCCTTGCGAACATGTTACATACATCCGATTCACTAAATGTGCACAACCTAACTGGGCCATAATTTGTACCGCTTGTTTAAAATCGGCATCAGTTGGTTCGTCATATAAACCAGTTGTTGCATATTTTCCGCTCATAACGATTTGTTCAGCTAATTGAGTCGGTGCAACCCTTTCCTGTAAGGCAGAACTTACCCAGCCAATTGATTTTCTTAACTCACGTAAATCAGTTTGTCCGAATCTTTTACCTAATACACTAATCGAACCCTTTGTCGGCCATGAATATCCATTTAGCATATTCAACAACGAGGTTTTACCTGAACCATTTAGACCGAGCATTGCCCAATGTTCCCCACGTTTGATCGTCCAATTAATATTTTCTAGTATAAGCTTTTTATTTCTTACCCATGAAATATTTTCCATCGAAATAATATTCATCGCTTCTCTCTCTTTCTATATTCTATGTTTTTAAAAATTATAAATGCTAAATCAACCGGACTTAAATACTTATTTAGTTTCATGATATAATAAAACAAAATTTGAATCTATTAAATATGTCTATAAAATGAATGAAAGGATATCATCAATGATAAAAATAAAAATGAATGTACAAACTGCTTATTATGGTGAGTTATTAAGAAAGGGGAAAATTTACGAGATTGAAAGAAAAACTGCGCAACGCTGGATTGATAGTAAAATCGCTGAACATGCTACTCCCAAAAGTGACACTATGGATTCAGATGAATCTGTATAAAAGTAAGTTTTCCTAATAAATAAAGGGCTATCCAATAAAATGTGATAGCCCTTTGTTTTATAATTATTTAACGATTAGCAAAGAAATCCTCCGCTTTTTCCAGGAAAATCTCTTGATCAGGCGTTAAATCATACTCCTCTACGATCGCATCAACTGGGCAAACAGCAACACAGGCACCACAATCGATACATACATCAGGATCAATATAGTATTGATCTTCCCCTTCTTCTATACAATCGACCGGACAAACGGTTACACATTCTCCGGACTTCTCTCCTTGGCATGGATCTAAAATAACAAAAGCCATCTATAATGTGCCTCCTTAAAATTCTAAAAATAACTTACTATATATCACTTAAAAAATATGCTCGTATACAAAATGATTATACATGATACCTACCCTACAAGTAAACTACAAACTATTAATATTGTGTGAATTAATCCTGATCTATCCTTGAAATACCGAAATTCCCACACAAAAAACTTTTCAATGATCAAACGGAGTTTCTCGTAAAATATAATTTATTAATTTACCATCTATATAAAAAATTCACTTAAGCCCAAACATAAGTAATTGCCCTTCATATACTAAATAGCAAATGTCAATAATAAAAAGGAATTGGTGTTATGCTTTTTTATGCGGGATTACTTTTTTTAGTTATTGCAGTTAGCTTAGATGGCTTTACTGTTGGGCTTGCTTATGGCATACAACAAATAAAAATACCCCGTTCTTCCCTATTGATGATCATGATATTGTCCGGGAGTATTGTCTTATCCGCTATGTTATTAGGAGCGTTTATTAATCCCTTTATATCTGTGAGAAAAGCAGAACAAATAGGTAGTTTAATTTTAATTATGTTAGGGATTTTCGCTTTATTTAATGTTTACCGTGGGAAATACAATAAAGAAAATTCTTCAAACCAATCAATCCCTAACATGCAATCTATTCTTGTAAAACCAGAACAAGTCGATTTAGATCGCTCAGGTATTATCTCTTTTAAGGAATCCCTTTTACTAGGCGTAGCCCTATCCCTTGATGCCTTTGGCGCTGGATTCGCTGCGGCATTACTTAATTATTCCCTATTTGTAACAACAGTATTAATTGCCTTATCAAGTGGCTTATTCCTCACAATCGGGTTAAACATCGGTAAATTGTTAGCTCGCCAAGGATTCATTCATAAACTGAGTTTTGTCCCTGGATTAATACTCATAACCCTTGGATTAATCACTTTATGCAATTAAATTTTTTAATCATTCAATCATCGGCGTAAACTACTCAGAACATGATTAAACATACTAAACATAGAATAAAACTAATCTCTTCATTTATTAAATCTTGATAAAATTGTTC
>Ga0079225_10000690_pt1 | contig 18392 bp, 12 predicted proteins | sample Poulit2012_FD_76344 | JGI IMG/M metagenome (GOLD analysis project Ga0079225, IMG submission 76344) | Agricultural soil microbial communities from Georgia to study Nitrogen management - Poultry litter 2012 | ecosystem: Environmental > Terrestrial > Soil > Agricultural land | place: USA: Georgia... | reverse complement strand
GGCGCGTGGCTGTGCGGCACCGGCTGCTGCGGCTGGGTATCTTGCGGAGCCCAAGTACTCGGGTTCTGGTTTTGATCAACCGGAGTTTGTTCAGGGGCGAACTCATCGCGGCGTGTGAAGAACTGAGTTACGCGTGGGACGGCACCCGGGTCCGCGTCATAACTCGACTGTTCATAACTGTATTCGACGTTGGCTTCCGGTGTGGTCGCAAAGTCTTGCGACTCACTGGGGGCTTGAACGGCAGGTGCGTCTGTCCGTACTCGCGAAACCCCGCTGAGGTCTCCCTCTTCGGCGACAAGCGGCACGTATGCTTGTTCGCTGCCGGAAGATAGAGCAGCTGCGTCGACGCCTTCGAGGGATTCGAGTGGGTTTTCGGAAACTGATCGGAAGCCGGTGAACAGACCCGTCCGTTCCTCGGGTGTGTCTGGAGCGGAAGCACTCTCGGATGGCTGCGCCGCCACTCCTGGCGCAAACGCGGGCGCTTCCGGCGCTGCTCCCGCCTGACGGGTAGGCAAAGCACCCGTATCGCTATCGGGTTCGATAACTGGAGTAAATCCGCTTGTTGAAGCTGCAGCTTCTGCTAATCCGGCCGCGGCTCCCGCGGGCGGGGCAACCATCGGGCCCGCTGCACGCTGCGGCAAACCGCCCGTGGATGGTCCGCCACCGCGTTGGGGGAGCGATCCGGTGTTTTGGTCGCTAAGTGTTGGCTGCACAGGGCTGGCCGGCTGCTGCGGAGCAGGAGACTGTGCTGGCTGGAGAGGCTGCTGAGCCGGTGGTGGTTCAACAGCTTGTTGCTGCACTGGCTCAGGTGTCTGTGACGCGAGGGATTCCGCGTGGACCTGGCGCGGTGCATGGGAAGCATCTGTGACGCTTTGCTGGTCAAGAAGCCCCATAGGGATAAGGACTTCGACGCGCGTACCTTGACCTTCGCCGTCCGAATAGAGTTCAACCCGTACGTCATGGCGGCGAGCCAGTCGGCCAACAACGAACATACCCAGTCGCTGGGCACCAATAACGTCACTGGCCGATGCAGTGCGGATCTTCTCGTTCGCTTCAGCAACCTGGCTGCGATCCAGGCCCAATCCGGAATCAGTAATTGACACGACAACGCCACCGTCACGCATCGCAGTCATGACTTCAACACGCGAACCGGGGTCGGAGAAGTTCGTCGCGTTTTCCATCAACTCAGCTAGCAAGTGAGCAACGGTGAGCGCGGCGTGCCCTAAGACTGCCGGGTCGGTCGTTAAGACGAGATCGATGCGTTCATAGTGCTCGATTTCTGATGAGGCTGTACGGATAACGTCCGAAACCGGCATCGCGTTACGCAGTCGACGACCCGAGTCGATTCCTGCCAAAACCAGGAGTGACTCGGCGTTTCGCCGCATTCGCGTTGCCAAGTGGTCCAGGCGGAAGAGGTCTTCCAGCTGTTCCGGATCTTCCTCCGTGCGTTCCAGCTGCGTGATAAACGACAACTGACGGTTGAGGAGAACCTGGTCACGGCGGGCGACGTTAACGAACATTTCCGCAATGGAACCGCGAAGAGCTGCCTGTTCTCGAGCAACATCAATGGTGGTTTCGTTAACAGAGTTGAACGCTTCGGCCAGTTCACCGACTTCGTCTTCTGTCTCGACAGGAATGTGGGCGAGATCAATATCTGGTGCCTCACCGGGCGTTGCCACCTGCTCCACAAGGCGCGGCAAGTCGTCTCGGACGTTACCGGCTGCCGCGGTGAGTCGCTTCAGCGGCAGAACGATGCCTCGCGAAACTAACAGCGCGAGCGTAATGGAAATAACTAGCGCGAGACCGGCAGCGACGATGGTGATGAGCGCCTGGTTTCGGGCGTCATCGGCTTCGCTATTTGCTTCTTCACCGGCCAGAACAATGACCTCATCGCGAACGGGGTCGATCTGTTCGACTGTTTCATCGATGGTTTCGACCCATTCGGCAGAATCTAGCCGTTCAAGAGAAAGATCGGAACCTGTTTGGATCGTGGCACGCATGCCGGGTAGTGCACCTGAAATGGCGGGCATACGTGCTTCAGTACCGAGCGCGGCCAGTTGCGCTTGCGATTCGTGGATCAGTGATTCTTGCAGCGCACTTAACTCAAATAGGCTTCGCTGAGTACGGTCGGGGCGGTCACGGGTGACCAGAACCTGGTAGCCGACGTCGCGCTCTCGCTTCATGTATTCAATGACCTGGTCAACAGTGGAGTAACCGGACAAGAATTGAGCAAGACCACGCTGGTCAACAAGTTCACCCAGTCGAGAAGCGAACAAGACGTCATTCAAAATGACATCGTTATAAGTGGACTGGGTTGCGGCGTCGGTAATCGCGTTGTCGTCGATACGCTGCCGCACAGATGGCAGACGCTCGTGAACACCGACGGAAGTTTCGACTGCTGTTTCGATACCGGGATCGAGGCGATCAAAGTTGATTTCGCTGATGTGTCCCCGTAGATCGTTCAACGCCTCATCTGTGAGCCAGCGAGACTGTTCGAGTTCGTTCTCGAGGTCTTCGTCTTCTTCATCAGACATGACGGTTTTGAGCGAGGCGAAGCGCTCTTGTTGCAGTGCCTCTACAACTGCGCGCATATCTTGCGCAGCGCTAATTAACTGCGATACCTGGCTCGTACTGCGGTAGTTCGATACAGCCGTTAACGAAATGATGAGCGCGCCGACGACGAGGACGGCAACGGGTAACGCAAGGACAGCAAGGATCTTCGACCGAATGCCGAGCCGACGAAGCATATCCTTCCCTCCTTCTTTCCAGTGCCGTTTACAGATTTCGGCGTTGCGCGGACCAGAGTTGACCCCACCCCAGGTATGATTCACCCATTTGGAGTAATGCGGGTGCGGTCACATAACTCCAGACTTCACATATCTTCGCACACGGGTTTCGACGTATCCTCAGAGGATGCGTGCTGTAACAATCTCATCCTTTGGTGGACCTGACGTTCTCACGATCTCCAACGTGACTGACCCGGTCGTTGCTGACGACAGTGTCGGTATTCAAATTGAGGCCGCGGGCATTAACCGCGCAGACCTTTTACAGCGGGAGGGGAACTATCCTCCACCGGCTGGCGAAGTGGAGTGGCCGGGCTTAGAATGCGCCGGAATCGTTACGGACGTCGGGGCTCATGTCACGGATTTCCGTCCCGGTGATCGCGTGATGGCCCTGCTGGCCGGGGGCGGCTACGCCGAGAAAGTAGCGGTGCCTGCACGGCAGGTTATGCCAGTTCCTGACAATTTATCGTTCGTGGAGGCGGCCGCCATTCCTGAGGCATTGGCCACGGCGTGGGCAAATTTGGTAATGGCTGGGAAATTAACCGCCGGAGACACCGTTCTCATTGCGGGCGGTTCGGGTGGCGTGGGTTCGCTAGCGATCCAATTGGCATCGAACCTGAGCACGACCGTTTTAACCACCGCCGGTGGCGAAGAGCGTGTAGCGCGCTGTCGAGAATTGGGTGCCGATCATGCCTTCGATCACCGCAGCGTGAATGTTGTGGATGCTGTGAAAGAGGCAACTGATGGGCACGGCGTTGATGTGATCCTGGATGTTCTGGGTGGCGGAGCTCTCAACGACAACGTGCGCATGCTCGCCGCCGGCGGGCGCGTCGTCATTATTGGTACGCAACAGGGTAGACACGGCGAGTTGGACGTATTTCGACTCATGTCCCGCCGCGGATCCATCACTGGAACAACCCTGCGGTCACGCCCGAGCGAAGAAAAAGGCCAGATCATCGCGGAAGCATCCGCCTGCACCCTGCCCTGGTACGAGTCCGGGAAAATGCGACCCGTCATACACGAGACGTTCCCCATGGAAAATGCCGCCGACGCGCACCGTGCCCTGGACAGTGGCGAAGTGTTCGGCAAGGTGATTCTCACAAATACCGGCAATTAAGCCGGTAAGCCGCGGCTGAGCCGGATGGATGTTTACTCGATGGCCCTTTAGCGAATATGGAGCGAAGTGTCGGCCAGCATTCCTTCGAGAACTTGAGCCACGCCGTCCTCAATTGCGGGAGGAGCTAAATGAGTGGCCGCCTCGACAGCCTCGGGGTGGCCACCATCCATGGCGTAACTGTGTCCTGCCCAGCGAAGCATGTCTGAGTCATTAGGCATGTCACCGAAAGCCACCACGTCCGCGGGTGAAAGACCCCACGTACCAGCCAACTCCGCCAGGGTCGTGGCCTTGGTGACTCCCTGAGCAGCCATCTCTAACAGCGGTACATCAACACTCGAATGCGTCGCGGCGATTAAGTGGCCCACATTTTCGCGTCCCGCGGCCAACAAACCATCCACAGTTAACTGTTTGGAGCGACCCACCAGTTTGATGACTTCATGAGAATTATCTAAAAGGTCTTCAACACGGGGAGCATAAAGTTCATTTCCCGTGTTAAAAGCGGGCAGGAGCCCTTCCGCTTTGCGAGGTTGACGCTGCCCCGCGTACGCCTCCTCAATCAAAAACTGATCGGGAGTTCCGGCTGCCACCACGAAATCTGGAACAACTGAGCGCATTGTTTCCACGACCTCAAGCACCGTGTCAGCGGGAATACCGTGCACGATGAGGTTCTGTTCACGCTCCACATCAATGACCATCGCGCCATTAGCTGCGATCGCGTAACCGCGGTGCCCCGTGGCATCAATAACCGGCTCTAGCCAGCGCGGAGGACGCCCCGTAACAAAAACCACCTTGATGCCCGCTTCTTCACACGCAGCAAAGGCATCCAAAGTGCGTTGGGATACTGCGCCTCCGTGGGGAATGATCGTTCCATCAAGATCAGTAGCAACCATTCTCATGGCTCTAGTATCTCCTACGCGGCATTACGCCAGACCGGCGCTATGGCTGCCGGCACCAAAATGCAACACCGAAGGCGTGAAAGCCGCGAGCCAATCAACTATTTTCGATTAATAACTGCAGCAGCGGGATTAGACCGTCTTCATCAATCGAAGGAAGCCGCAGGTCAGCAACACGATGAAGTCCCTCTGCACCCTGACCCATTACGGCTGAAACATTGGCCCACTCCAGCATCTCAACATCGTTCTCGCCATCACCGGCAGCCACTGTCGCGGTCCGCGGGGCACCCAAACGCGTCCGAATCGGTTCCAGAGCCGTCGCTTTTGACACGCCTTCCGGGTTGATGTCCATCCACGACGTCCACCCGATGGCGTAAGAAACGCCCTGCAGACCCATGCGTTCCACCGCGGCTGTGAACTCCTCACGCGTGTGCTGCGGGGAACGAATCGCCACCCGCGTCGCCGGTGTTTCACACAGCTGTTCAAAACTCACGATCTCGTGCGGACCAGTTAGTTCACCATCGGGAAAATATCCGTTGAGTTTATGGCCACGCCCCACGTCTTCAATAGCAATGCGCGCTTCCGGCAGTTCATCGCGCAACACACGCAGCGCCGGGCCGGGATCGAACGTAATCATGTCAGTGACCTCGTACCCTCCGGGCAGTTCCGGGTCAAGACGAGAGGTCACGGCGCCATTTGAAGACACCGCCCACCCGCCAGCTAATCCCAGGCGGTCAATGATTTGGCGGGTAGCAAGCAGAGAGCGTCCGCTAGCAAGAATCACGTGCGCACCCGAATCAACCAACTCATTCAGGGTCTCGCCCATCAGGTCAGTCATCTTGGCGCTGTAATCAATGATGGTGCCGTCGATGTCGAGATTGACCATCCACGGAGAGTTCGGTTTCTTCTCCGCCTGTTCCCGCAGCCGGTCAGCAATTTGCGGCAGGCTCAAAAACTGCGTCCGCAGAGTATCGACGGACGCGGTAACTGTTGACGTCATACGGGTTCAATAACCTCCACGCCCCCCATATACGGTCGCAACGCCTCGGGGATCCGCACCGAACCATCGTCTTGCTGCCAGTTTTCCAACATCGCAACAATCCACCGGGTCGTCGCCAACGTTCCATTCAATGTCGCAACAGTTCGCGTACCGTGCTCGCCACGTTCACGAATCTTCAAACGACGCGCCTGGAACGTGGTGCAGTTCGAGGTCGATGTGAGTTCTAAGAAACGATCCTGGCTGGGCAGCCACGCTTCGCAGTCAAATTTTCGCGCCGCCGAGGTACCCAAATCGCCCGCGGCTGTGTCAATCACGCGGTAGGGCACTTCAACTTTGGCGAGCATGTCCTCTTCCCACGCCAAGAGTTTTTGATGCTCTTCCTCAGCCTGCTCGATCGGCACGTAACTGAACATTTCCACCTTGTGGAACTGATGCACGCGAATAATCCCGCGCGTATCTTTACCGTGCGAACCAGCCTCTCGCCGGTAGCAAGCCGACCATCCGGCATAGCGCTTCGGACCGTCAGAAAGATCAAGAATCTCGTCCGCGTGATAACCGGCGAGCGCTACCTCACTTGTTCCCACCAGATACAGGTCATCAGTTTCGAGGTGGTAGACCTCCGCGGCGTGCTCACCGAGGAAGCCCGTGCCAGCCATCGCCTCTGGACGTACCAAGGACGGCGTGATCATCGGCTGAAAACCGGCCGCGGTGGCCGTGTCGATGGCCAAGTTAAGCAACGCGAGTTCTAGACGCGCACCCATGCCGGTTAGGAAATAAAACCGCGAACCGGACACTTTTGCGCCGCGGACCGTATCCACCATGCCCAGCTGCTCCCCCAACTGAACATGATCGCGCATGTCCTCGGTGAATTCCCGGGCCTCGCCCACTGTTTTTAAGACCGCATAGTCGTCCTCGCCACCTGCGGGCACGCCGTCCACAATGAGGTTGGGGACCTTCCACAGCAGGGAGTCGAGTTCTTCCGCGGCCCTGTCGGCTTCCGCTGATGCAGCCTTGACTTCTTCTGCGAGTGCGCGGGTTTTCGCCAGGAGTTCTTGCTTTTCGTCACCCTGGGCCTTCGCGACTGATATGCCGACCATTTTTTGTTCAGAACGCAACTGTTCAAAGCGCACTAAAAGGTCGCGGTGGCGGCGGTCGGTTGTTAAAACCTCATCAATGATCGCCGGGTCTTCACCGCGTGCCCGCTGAGAAGCGCGGAACGGTTCAGCATCCTGGCGCAGAGCGCGAAGATCAATCATGTTTTAAGCCTAACTGGGTGCGTTGGCGGCGCGACGGGGAAGGTGACGGTGTTCTCAATAGCAGTGCGCCCGGATCAACGCGAGCCGTTAAACCCTGGGCTGCACCGATCGGATCACCGTCCACTTGAGCCTGCTGCAGCGTTGGAGAAACAATCGTGACGCTGCGACACCGAGTGTTTTCGATGGTGCGTGAGCGCGGAGTAAAGCGAGTTTTCGGCATGCCCTGCCGCACCACTTCACCGAACATGCGGGTCCAACCGAAGATGCCACCCCGCGGGTCCATGATTGAGACATCCAGCCAACCGTCGTCGATGATCGCGTCGGGTAACAGTGTTAATCCGCCCATAATGCGCCCGCAGTTACCGACCAACACCGTGCGTTGACGGCGGCGTACAGGTGGATGATCATCAACCGCTAGCAGCACGCGGATGCGTTTACCGCGCCAATTTTTAGCACCCGCGACGAAATACGCCAACCAGCCGAGACGTTTTTTTAGCTTCTCGTCCGTGTGAGCCATGATGTCGCCCCCGAAACCCAGCGACGAGAGCACTAAGAAAATATGGTCGCCGGTCATCTCGGGATCACTCGGACGGTGTAACTCTAACCATCCCACGTCGATCGCGCTGTCCACGCCGGTAAATGCAGCCCCGATGTTGTTTTCGATGTGATTCCGCGGTACATCGAGATTGCGGGCCAGAAGGTTTCCCGTTCCCAACGGGAGTAACACCATCGGGATGCCGCTGTGGGTTAGTCCTCGCGCGGCGTAGCGGACGGTCCCGTCCCCGCCACCCACGATGACAACATCAACACCGGCTGCCACTGCTTTTTCCGCCTGCGTTGTACCGGGCTCCTCCGGCGTAGTCTCAAACCATAACGGCGCCCGCCATCCTGCACGTCGGGAATGGTCCTCGACCAGCGTGCGCACATGATTGACATCAACGGGTTTAGACGGGTTGATAATGACGGCGGCCTGCGACATTTACGTGAACCTAGGTTGTAGTGCCGGCAATGAGGCCATCCACCCATGCTCGGGCTGCCGAGAAATCTTCCGTTGACGTGCCCACCTTCACCACGGGCGTCACGTGGTCGGCGCGCGGATACGAGCCGAGGAACCGAACCCGTGGGCACACTCGATGCAGTCCGACCAGCACTTCAACCATGCGCTCTTCCGTCACGTGAGCCTCAGCGTCAATTGAGAATGCGTAGCGTCCGGCAGCATCACCGGAGGGCCGCGATTCAATGCGAGAAAGGTTGACGCCGCGCACCGCGAACTGCTCTAACATTTCCAATAATGCGCCTGCCTGGTCGTGGGGTAAATGCACCACGAGGGAGGTGCGATCCGCACCGGTTGCGGCCGACACCTTGCCCGGGCGGGAAATCACCGCGAATCGGGTGAATCCACCCACGTTGTCTTCCAACGCCGTCGCGAGCACGTTTAAACGGTAGCGTTCAGCAGCCAGCGGGGCACACAGAGCAGCCTCGTAATCAACCCTTGCTTCGCTATCCGGAGATAACTGTGCCGCAGCAGCACCCGTTGACGACACATTCACATGTGCCACACCCGGATAATCCGTTGCTAGGCGACGACGGCACTGCGCTAATGCGTGCGGGTGACTGCCAATGCTGCGAACTTCAGCTAAATCCGTATCGGGACGCGCGGCCAACACAAACGTCACCGGAACAATGACTTCACCAATGATCACCAGCGGGTCGCCAACACCTAAGGAATCCAGCGTCGCGGTCACACCGCCTTCAATGGAATTCTCAATCGGGACCACGGCGCGGTCTACGGCACCCAGTCGGACGGCGTCCAAAGCAGAAACAACGTCTGTGTGAGCAACCGGAGCATCCACGCCGGACCGAGCTACCTGCAACATTGCGGATTCTGTGAACGTTGCCTCCGGCCCCAAATACGCGTATGACAGGGGCTGATCAGCCACGGTCGCCACCTTCCACCCTGGTTTGTTGTTTCTTTTGGCCGCGCAACCTCTTCGTCGCGGTCTTGATACGTCGAGCGCTTAAAGCCAACGCCACGTCACGATACTGTTTCGCGCGATGGATTTGACCCGCTAAATCTGAACCAGTGGGGCGGTGACGTAGGTCGCAGGGAACTTCACGCACCCGGAATCCCGCCCGCAGTAAGTCAATGGTCAGGCCCGTTTCTACACCCCAACCGCGAGCAAGGGGCAGGCTCGATTCAAATGCTTCTCGCGTGATGCAGCGCATTCCTGACAGGGGTTGCGTTGGTGACCAACCGGTCGCTTTTTGGATCCCGCGACGCGAAAGACCAACCACTAAACCGCGGCCAGCGGCGCCCGTCTGCCGGGGAAGCACGGCGATTGTCATATCGACTTCGCCCTTAACCACCGGTGACACCAGCGGAGCGGTATTAACAGCCGTTTCCCCTAAGTCGGCATCAATAAACAGCAGAGCCCGCTCCGGTCCATCTTCGGCATCACGCATAGCCACCACGGCAGCTCCAGTCTCCATCGCGGCGGCTTTTCCACGGTTTTGCGAATGACGGACGACGACTGCGCCCGCCTCACGCGCCCGGTGCTGCGTGTCATCGTGGGAGCCGTCATCAACGACAAGAACTAAATCAACGTGGGGTATAGCGCGAGCCGATCGCACCGTAAATGCGATTCGCTCCGCCTCATCTTTGGCGGGAATCACCACTGCCACCCGCTGTCGCTTCACGTCATCAACCCTATCGAGTCATACCGCACAAACGCAGCGTGACGCGCGGTTAAGCATTAAAACAGTAAAAATATCCCCAAATCTCGGTTACCCTTCACCCATCAAATCACCTTAATGCTGGCCGCGATCCCACGCTGCACGAAGCTCGGAGTAGACACCATTAGACTGCGATAACGCCTCGTGTGTGCCCTGTTCAATGACCCGTCCATCAGACATCACGATGACTCTGTCAGCCATGGCAACGGTTTCTAACCGGTGCGCGATCGCGATCACTGTCTTAGATTTCAGCATGCGCAGCAGATCGACCTCTTGTTTAACGGCCACTTCGCCCTCGATCCCCGAGAAGGACTCATCCAGCACAATCACGTCCGGATCGGCAAGGACGGCGCGCGCTAACGCCACCTGCTGACGCTGGCCGGAAGACAGAGACGACTGCCCCTCCAACTGGACGTCCAGACTCCATGGTGGCTGGCTCGCCCAGGTGGCGCCGACGTCCTCAAGCGCGTGAACCATCTGCTCATCTGACGCATCATTCGCACCCAAAGCCAGGTTTTCTCGCAGTGACATCGCGAAAACATGTGATTCTTGCGCGATCACCACGACCCGCTTACGCAAGTTTTCTACCGGCACCTTCGTAGCCGGAACACCGCCGATCAGCGCCTCACCCGCGCTGGGCTGCTCAATCCCGGACAAAACCCGCGCGAGCGTTGACTTACCCGAACCAGAGGAGCCAACAACGCACACGTGTTCACCGGGCCGGACAGTCAGCGTCACATCGTGGAGTACTTCTGGGCCCTCGCCGTAGCGGAAACTCGCCCCGTCTAGTTCAATTTCACTATCGCGCGGAATGAGTGTGCGCCCTTTACTTGGGGTTGCGGGGATTCCTCGGATACGTGCCAGAGCGGCGATCGCCGTTTGTAGGTCGTTTAAGGAGTACATGACGACCTCCAGCGGCGAGGAAAGCCGGTAAGCCACCATGGCGCATCCCACGACCGTCCCCACCGTGACTTCTAAACCGATATGCACGCCCTGAAGCGCCCACAGCCCGCCCACGAGAATGATCAGGGCCGCCGGTCCGACAGAGGCTAAATCCAGCACCGGCAAGATCCACGTCTGGAGTCGCAAAATCGCTCGCCGGTTTTGGTAAACAGACTCCGCGGCGTCATCAGAAAGAGCGATGCGCTCTTCGGCGAGATCGTGGGCGGCAACGGTTCGCGCACCCATCTCGGTTGCGACCGTTTCATGAACCAGTTCGCTCAACGCGCCTCGCTCAGCCTCGAAAGGCTCACGTGATCGGATCGCGTACCGGCGAGCAGCCCATGCGACCAGCGGAAGTGTCAGCACCAGCAACAGCGCCAGCGTGGGGCTAATAATAATGGCCGCGGCAACTAAGACAGCCAGTTCCAGCACGGCCGCCACCACGGCAGGGCCAGTGGAGCGAAAGAGATTGGTCACGGCTGTCACATCGCCCGTGGTGCGTGTTGCCAGATCACCAATCCCGGCGCGTTCAATCACGTTCAAAGGCAACTCAAGGATCCGCTGCAGCGAGACTTCACGAACGTGGGCCGCCGTACGTTCACCAAAACGATGAGCCGTCCGGCGTGCGATGCGCGACGCCACCAATTGACAGGCCACAAAAACCAAGAGCGCGGCACACGTAATGTTCACCAGCTGGGCAGTCCAGCCGTCAGAAATACCGTCGATCACCCGTCCCAGCACCACCGGGACGGCAGCACCGGCGGCAGAAGTGACAATAAACAGGGCAAGGACACCCGCGACGGTCCCTTTTTCGCGGGCCAGCAGTTCCCGCAGGAGACGGCGGACGGAGCGCCACGAGGCCAAGCCCAGTCGGCCCTGAGGAGTGTTCGCCGAGCCGCTGGCGAGCGATACGTCTTCAGGCAACGACATCATCGTCCTTTGCTACTGAGGCTTCCTCGGCTGGCACGGTGATACGAAAAGACTCGTCTGCGTCGATGACCCGGTCCGCCAGCGACGCCCAAATGCTGGACTGCGTTGCCACGATCGTGGTGCGCCCCTCGCGATACGACACCACCCCGCGGACCACCGCCAGTTCAGTTACGGCGTCCACTCCGGTTGTCGGGTCGCACAGCAGAAGCGCGTCCGGGTTGCGGGCCAAACCGCGGGCGAGAACGGTTCGTTGCCGCTGACCTCCCGAGAGGTTCATTCCGCGTTCATCGATCCAGCCGTTTGTCGAACCACCCAAGGACGCCACGATGTCTTTGCCGCTCACCGCTGCAATCACGGCTTCTTCGGCCTCTCGTGGGGCTTTCAGGGTTTCTTTCAGCGACCCGGAGAACAGGTAGTCGTCGTGGTCGACCAGCAGCGTGGTGTGTGGCGATTCGTCCACCAATAGTTCAAAGGCGCGGCGAATGATCGCGGTGGCGCTGCCGCGGATGACGACGAGTTCCCCTGGATTTACGACGATTTCCGGCACGCCTGCGAGCGCTTGATGACCAGTTGCGGCGACTTCGTCACCCCCGCCGCGATTCAAGTAGGTCACGATGTGTTTCGCCGAGACCCGCACACCCACCAGCGCCTGTACGCCCGAGAGCAGAGACCCGGAATACATCATGAGTACCGAGGCGTAGCCGAATGCGGCCCCAAATTCGCCGACGCTGATCCCACCGCTGAGCGTGAGTCGGGCGCCGAGCCAGGTGACTACCGCCATGTACGCGAAGGGGATTGCGTACTGCATGGCTTCAATCCAACTGCTGTGGTTGGCGAGGGAGTATGAGCGGCGTAAAACTTCGCGCGACCGCGTGACGTAGAGCTTCCAAAATCGGCCTTCCGCGCCCAAGCCTCGTAAGACCCGAACACCGCCGACGGTGTCTGTTGAAAGGTCCGCCATGGTGGACAGTGAATTTCGGTAAATCCCCCAGCGCGATTCCAGGCGGCCCAGGAGCGGTCCCGCGATCACGGTGGTGGCGATGACACCGCCGCCGATGGCGACACCGAGCCAGGGACTGTTCGACCAAACCAGCACTAGACCCAGACCAAAAGCAACCACGTTCATCACCCCGTGCCCCACGGTCGTGAACAGTGAGGACACCATGTCGCTGTCCCCGGTCATGACGTTGACGATTTCCCCGGAACGGCGCTGTTTAGTACCGGCACGTACCGCACTGCGGACCGCCAGTTTGGAGATTTCTCTCCGAGCACCGGCTTCCAACAAAATGAGGCGCCGGTAACCCAAAAGGTAAGTGAGCGGGTTGACCAGACTGACACCCAGCAGGATCAGACTCCATTTGAAGAACTCGTCGCTGTCCCCGGCGATCAATCCGCCATCGACGACGCGCGCCAGCGTGAGGGGAACCACAATGTGCGCGACGGCCGCGATCATGAGCATGACAACGGCACCAACCAGGGCCAGACATCGTCTTTTAAAAAGGTGCCGGGTCAGACTGCTGCGCGACCACGATCTGCCGTGAGTCACTGCGCTCTTCCCCCTTAGTCGCGTTGATCCCCGCTGATATGCGCAACGCCCCTTTTCTACTCGAGGCTTTCGATAAAGGACGCCGTCCACCACAGTAGTGGAAGTTACGTTCCGGGCGGGGGGAAGACATCGTTGGTATCGATCCACGTGAAACCGCCCGAAACCGCACGGAACCACGTGAAATTCTCGTGAAACCGGAATGAAACCGGCTTCCGTCACTATGGTTTTATGACCACAACAGCACTTCGTCCTGCGTCCAATACGACGTCCGCTACCGCGGATGTGGCCGTCTCCACGCGGGGCCTACGCAAGAAATTCGGTTCCTTTGAAGCCGTTGCGGGCATTGATCTAACCGTCTACCGCGGTGAAATCTTTGGCGTCCTGGGGCCTAACGGTGCCGGTAAAACCACCATGTTGAACATGCTCGCCACCCTGCTACCGATCACGGAAGGCAGCGGCGAAATCTTTGGCTACGACGTGGCGAAACAGAGCCACCAAGTACGTCAACTGCTGGGCTTAACCGGTCAATACGCGAGCGTTGATGAGAGCCTCACCGCGACCGAAAACTTAAGAATGTTCGCACGGCTACTCGGGTTCTCACGTTCCGAAGCACGCACCCGAACCGATGAACTACTCACCGAATTTTCGCTACAAGATGCCGCCCGGAAGCCGATTTCCCAGTTCTCGGGCGGTATGCGCCGCCGTCTTGACCTCGCGGTCAGTTTGATCACGCGCCCACCCCTGATTTTCCTGGACGAACCCACCACCGGGCTCGACCCGCGCACCCGCGGCCAAATGTGGGACACCATCCGCAACCTCGTCAAAGACGGCGCAACCGTACTGCTAACCACGCAATATCTGGAAGAAGCCGACTACTTAGCCGACCGCATTGCCGTAATCGACCACGGAAAAGTAGTTGCTGAAGGCACGCCCGACGATTTAAAAACCTCGGTGGGCGAATCATCGTTAGCTCTGTCACTGGAATCCAGCGCTGACGCGGAACGCGCAGCCGCTGCCCTGCAGAAAGCCGCGGACCGCGAACCCGTGTTTTCTGACGACTTAAAGCACATCACCCTCGCGCTTTCTAACGCTAATCAGAGCGCCGACGTCCTGATTGCCCTGCGCGAGGCCGGTATATCCATTGCCTCCGTCGCGGTGCAAAAACCCACCCTTGATGAAGCGTTCTTGACGCTGACCGGAGAAAAAGCGGAGGACAGCAAATGACCACAGTGACATCAACCCCGAACCAGACCAACCACGTCCCGGCGGTCTCGCCGCGGCCATCAATCCGCGAAACGCTGAGTCAAACCTTCACGCTCGCCTGGCGGGCCGTGAAAATGATGCAGCGCACGCCCGAACAGTTCGCCGATGTTTTGATCCAACCGATCCTGTTCACCGGAATGTTCGCCTACATCATGGGCGGGGCGATCGCCGGTGACGTCGAAAGCTACCTTCCACTGCTGGTTCCCGGCATATTAGGGATGACGACCCTCACCGCCTGCATGGCCACGGGAGTGCAACTACGTGAAGACATGGACCGCGGCGTTTTCGACCGCTTCCGGTCCCTACCGATCGCACGCGTCGTACCGCTAGTGGGCCCGATGGTGGCTGACCTGTTGCGCTACCTCGTGGCAGGCGGACTCACGATCTTGATGGGGATCGCGATCGGATACCGCCCAGAAGGTGGAACAGTTGGAGTACTCGCAGCCCTGCTGCTCACAGTCTTCACCGGCTGGTCCGTTTCATGGGTATTCACCTACATCGGCACTATCGCGCGCTCAGCACAAAGCGTGCAAGGAATATCGATGATGGTCCTCTTCCCCCTCACATTCCTTTCCAACGCATTCGTGCCGGTAGAAACCCTGCCGAACTGGCTGGAGCAGTTTGTGCGCATCAACCCGGTGTCCCACGTCATTTCCGCGATACGCGACCTCGCCAACGACGGGCAACTCACATCCGAAGCCGGCTGGGCCGTCCTAGGATGCCTCGCCCTCGTCGCGATCTTCGTACCACTCTCACTGCGCTCCTACCAGCGCAACGCGTAATTATTCGCTAATCGCGTCAGCAATATCGGAGAGCAGTTGCGCACCCACACGCCCCCGGAGTTCTGTTTCATACTGTTGGAGCATTCCGGGGGCCTTCTCGTTCGCTGCCTTGGCAGCGGGCTCATAGGCCATGGATGGCGCGGTCTGGTTATAGGACAGCGCCTTCGCCAACGCCAGGAACTTCACGGCTTGCCCTACCGGCAATTCGTCGCGATATAGCCCCCAACTTCCCAAGGCAAACAGGGAAATACCGATGACGGGATAGTCGCGGGCATTCTCGCTTAAAACGACCTGCTTAACGGCCTCAAACAGTTCCGGAAATAGGTCACTATCATCATCTTCGGTGCCGAACCGAGCGCGCGCCGCCAGGGTCGCGGCTTTCCCAAAAAGAACCCACGGTGACAGGTGAGGCTCATTCCCAAAACCGTAGGGGGCGACGTCCTCAATTGTGGGCAGGGACCTCAAATAAGAGTTGTAGCGCGCCAAACCCAGCCGGGCATTTCCCCGCGCCAACGCCACTTCCGCCATACCCAATTGCGCCAACGTTGAGAGGTCGAAACTCAGTTCACCGCTATCCCGCTGAATTTCCCGTAATTCAGCCTCTGCCCTGTCTAACTCGCCGCGATTAATGTCCGCAAGGACAAAAATCATCCGGCATCCCACTTTCTCTTCAACCGCGCCCAAATCATCAAGGACGCCGACAGCCACCTTCGCGTGCTCCTCAGCCTTCTCAAATCTTCCCAGTTGGGCATATAACTGCGCCAACAGAACTCGATGAACCACCCGCGGCCAAGGCGCCTGGTTTTCGGGAGCGAGCGTAAAAGACTTTTGGATAGTGCGCGCGGCCTCTTCAGCTTCGCCACCATTTTCCAAATAGTGAGCTAACGCCTGCAACGCCGGCATCGCAACGTACGGGTCCTCATCCCGGCTCAGGTGTTCGATAACGCTCACCGCATCACGATGTTCCGGCACATCACACAGCGCGAGCGCCAGCCGCGCCACCCCACGCACGGCAGCGGGAGCGGTCGGGGCTTGCAGTTGCACAAAAACATCCTGCAGTTTCCTGACCGTGAACTGGCGACCAAAAACCACCAGATACATCAACCCCGTTAAAGCCACTCGCGCTGGCTCCAAATCATTATTTCCCGACAGAGTTTTCGCTTCTCGATCGACATTTTGATACTGCTCAAACGTGAATTCGCATTCCGCGATCCGAGTCGCGTACTGCAAAACCCGTTCATGCTGCCCCACGATGAACCAAAACCACACCAGTGCTGAGGTGACCGTCAAAACCGGCGATGCGTCTTTTGCTGCTAGGGCGTGTTCCAGGGTTTCGACCAGGTTTGTTTCTTCAGTCTTTATTTCACGCATCGCACGAATCTGGTCACTGCCATGCAGTTCAGGAGCCATCTGGCGAGAAAAATTCATCGCCCAGTTCCCGCGTGCCATGAGAGCCTGCGGCTCTTCCCCCTCTGCGCGCAGCTGTGCTAAACCAAATTCCCGAATTGTTTCAAACATTCGGTACCGCACCCGGCCCTGTTCTTCTTCCACTCGCAGTATCGAATGGTCAACCAGTCCTTCGATCACTGCCAGCCCCAGACCCAGGAATAACTCCTCAGCGATAGCACGAGTGATACCGCCTGGGAAGAGCGCGAACCATGTCAGTCCACGGCGCTCATTTTCTGCCATGAGGTTCCACGACCACTCGAGCACCGCGCGCAACGTGCGGTGCCTATCCGGTGAAGATCGGTTCGTGCTGCGCAGCAGAACAAAACGATTAGTTAAACCAGCCGTGATTTCCGATAACGACATGATTTTGATGCGTGCCGCAGCCAACTCAATCGCTAGCGGCAAACCGTCGAGACGTTGCACCAGGTATTCAACATCGCCATGCTGCAAGTCCGCGTCAGCCCGGGCGGCACGCGCTCGATCAATAAACAACTCGACAGCGGGCTTTAACGCTAATTCCTCCAACAGATACCGGTATTCCGCATTAACATTCAACGCGATCCGAGAAGTCGTGAGAATCTGCACACTCCGCGCCGTGGAGGCCACGAACGCGGTCAGGTGAGCCGCGGCGTCCACAATGTGTTCGCAGTTGTCAAAAATCAGCAGAGTCGGCACCCGTTCGACCCGTTCACTAATGCGGGCGCGTAGGGCGTTTTGTTCTTGCAGGTTGGGGGAATTCGAGGTCGCTCCCTGCCGGATCCCTAGGGCATCGGCGACTTCGGCAACCAGTCCCGACGGCGAGGAAACGGCCGTGAGATCCACAAAATGCACGGCGGGACGTTCACTGCGCTGCGCCACGGCCTGCGCCAACCGGGTTTTGCCTAAACCTCCGGTGCCAATAATCGACACTATCCGGTGTCGATCCAGCAGCGTCCGGACAGCAGAAATATCGTCATCTCGCCCCCACAGCGGATTCGGGTCCGCGTTCAGGCCATCACGACGCGGAGAATCCGCCCCCAATAATTCCTGATAAACCACCTGCACACGCGGCCCCGGATCAACTCCCAGGCTCTCAGCCAAATCGTGCCGATAATCCTCATAGCGCTGCAGAGCGGCCGCCGACCCCTGCGTTGCCGCCACCGCACGAAGCAGGGCAATCATCGCCTCTTCATCCAACGCGTCGTGTGCGTCCACGGCCTGCAGAAGCGGTAGAGCCCGCGCGTACTCACCGTGAGCCGCCGCGATCAAACCAGCCACGCGGTCAGTCGCGAGCGTCGTCCACAATTGTGTTGCTTTTTCTAAAGCAGCAGCAGCCGTTGCCAAATCCCCCGCAGAGAAAGCCTCCTGCGCAGCCTGCACGTGCCTAGCATGAGCCAAAACATCAACGCTTTCAGCCGCCACACCCAAGCGATACCCCGTCGGCGTGGACACCACAACGTCACTCGACGTACTGGAACGCACCCGCGACACCACCACCTGCAACGCCTTCCGCGGATGAGACGGCGCATCCTGCGGCCACACCAAATCCACCAGCTCAGCAAAACCAACCGAATGCGGTGCATGATCAACTAGACCGCGCACTAAGTTTTGTGCCCGCACCCCCCTAATGGGTTCACCGCGCCACGCAACCGCCTCGTCCGCATGAACACGCAACTCAATACCCATAACTCACCAGCCTAGAGCGCCTGTAAACACGAG
>Ga0079225_10000689_pt1 | contig 18393 bp, 14 predicted proteins | sample Poulit2012_FD_76344 | JGI IMG/M metagenome (GOLD analysis project Ga0079225, IMG submission 76344) | Agricultural soil microbial communities from Georgia to study Nitrogen management - Poultry litter 2012 | ecosystem: Environmental > Terrestrial > Soil > Agricultural land | place: USA: Georgia... | reverse complement strand
TTTTAATTATACGTCATACTGTACTTGTCCATTATATTCTTCCGTTTCATCAACATCATCTGATACGAGCCCAGCAAGAACGTGAACCCGTAGCATAAGTCCGATTAATTTATTATCATCATTAACGACCGCTAAAGGAAACGGTGATTCTAATGCTTTAGGAATTAAATCGTTCACATATTCATCTTGTTTGACGATTGTAATATCCTTTCTCAAAACTTCTTCTAAAGTCTTTTTCTCTCGCACACCTTTAATCGCATCATCAATTGTCACAATTCCTTGAATATGACGACCACGGTCAACGACAAAGACACTTGAAATGCCGTTTTCCTTCATTTCTTTAATCGCTACGTTCAACCCATCTTTCAAGGAAACGAGAGCATTTGGCTTAATCATAATATGATCTGCTTGAAATACTTTTGACCGATCAATATCTTTAATGAACTCGGAAATGTATTCATTTGCTGGTCGTTCAATAATTTCTTCAGGCGTTCCAATTTGTTCAACGTGACCATCTTTCATGACTGCTACCCGATCACCTAATCTAAAAGCTTCATTCACATCGTGAGTAATAAATATAATCGTTTTTTGGAGACGATTTTGAATGTCTAAAAGTTCAAGTTGCATTTCGCGCCGAATGAGTGGGTCAAGGGCACTGAACGGTTCATCCATTAGCAAAATATCAGGATCATTCGCAAGGGCACGAGCTAAGCCGACACGTTGTTGCATACCGCCTGATAATTCTTCAGGATATTTATCTTCATATCCTTTAAGTCCGACGAGTTCAATATTATCACGAGCAATTTTACGACGTTCTTCTTTATCAAATTTACGAACTTCTAAACCATATTCAACATTTTCTAAAACAGTTCGATGATTAAACAAACCGAAATGTTGGAAAACCATCGCAATTTTTTCCTGACGAACTTTTGTAAGTTCAGATTTTTTACATTTTGTAATATCTTGTCCATCAATATAAACAGAACCTGTTGTCGGTTTATGCAACATATTAAAACAACGTATAAGTGTCGACTTTCCGCTTCCGGATAGTCCCATAACGACGAAAAGTTCACCTTTTTTAATTTCCATCGTCGCATCGTAAACACCGACTGTATGACCCGTTTTTTCTAAAATATCTTCTTTTGACATCCCTTCTTCAATAAGCGGAATAGCTGATTTTGGACGTGAGCCAAAAATCTTTGATACACGCTCTAATTTTATTTGTGATGTCATTCATTTATCCTCCTATGCTTTTGAAATCGATCGGCAACACCGTTTGTAATTCGATCGATAATAATCGCTAAAAAGACGATACTAATACCTGCTTCAAAACCAAGTGCAATATCTATTCTATTAATCGAAATGAGCACTTGCTCTCCTAATCCTTGGGCACCAACCATTGATGCTACGACAACCATTGCTAATGCCATCATCGTCGTTTGGTTAACACCTGCCATTATTGTTGGTAATGCTTGTGGTAATTGTACTTTAAATAAAATTTGCCAACGGGAAGAACCAAAGGATTGAGCTGATTCAATAACCTCTTGGTCGACTCCACGAATCGCTAATTCTGTCAAACGAATAACAGGTGGCAATGCATAAATAAGTGTTGCAAAAATAGCGGAAACATTTCCTAAACCAAAGAAAAAGATTGCCGGAATTAAATAGACGAAACTTGGCATCGTTTGCATCGCATCTAAAATCGGTCGCATAAACGTTGAAAACAATCGACTAAACGACATCCATATGCCAAAGGGAATTCCGATAATTAATGAAATAGCGACAGCCGAAATAATTATCGCTATCGTCATCATCATATCATCCCAAAGACCAAACGAACCGATGAGAAAAATGTAAATGGCGTAAAGAATACCTGAGAGGAAAGATCGAAAGTACCATCCTAAAGCAAAAATAATTAGGATGAATACAAACCAGGGTAAAGAGGTTAAAAAGCTATCAATCCCATTGATCGTTCGTGATGCTAAAAAGTAAATGACTTCAAATAAGCTTGCAAAGGTTTTATCTAGAAAATCAACAATACGATCGGCTATTTCACCGAGTTTAAAATCTACTTGTGGAAAACTATCCATAATATACTGCGATTAACTGCAGTTGCTTACACCTCTCTTTATAATTTAAAAACAACGGCAGCTAGATTTCGCACTAGCTGCCACCAATAACTAATTTATAGCATCAAGTACTTTTGTTGCTACATCATCATCTAACCAAGCTGTCCAAACATCTTCAAACTCTTTCATCCACCAAAGGGCAGCTTCCTCAGCAGAAGCATCAGTGTCTTCCATATAATTTAACGCTTCTTCCGTTAAATCATTACTCGTTTCATAGTTTGATAGAAAATCAATAACATCTGGCGCTTGATCAGGTAAATGTTTGTTTACAGCGATAACGACATCATTTGGTGGGAATTCCGTACCCCGATCTTCATCCCATTGCTCACGATCAAACGGTGGTTCTTCTAATAACGTTAAATCATATTTAGCTGTCACCCAAGTTGGCGACCAATAATACCCTACCCATGCTTCTCCTGCTTCATAAGCACGAACTAAGTCAGCAACGGCTGCTGAATCTGATCCAGGAATAAAATCATTTAACGTTTCATCTAAACCGTACGTTTCGAATTTTTGGGAAATATGCTCTTGAACCGCCCAACCACTTGGACCGTTAATGACACGTCCACGGGATGGATCTTCAGGGTCAACGAACACATCCGGATATTTTTTCAAATCTTCAACGGTGCGTAAATCCGGTGCCATCGGTTCAATCCCACGTTCAGGATCTCCTTCAATAACATACGTTGGAACGTACAATCCTTGGTCATTATCATTAAAGTTTGTTGCTAGCTTAACGATATCACCTGATTCAATCGATTCTTCGTAAAGTTCTTTAATATTGTCTGTCCAAATTTCCATATACGCATTTATATCACCTTCACGTAAACCTTGTACAGTAGCTGCTGTTGAACCAGCGATGACATCTGTATCATACCCAAAACCTTCTTCAATAATTGTTTGGGCGATATGGTTGTGTACGCGAATACTATCCCACCCCGCATCAGCGAAAACAATTTTGTCTATTTCACCATCATCTTCACCACAGGCTGCGAGTAAGAGCAAAACAATTGCTCCTAACAAAACATAAAGTCTCTTCAATGAAATAACTCCTTCTATGAATTTTAGTAATTTAGTTAGTTCATATTCCCTATTTATATAACATCGAACGAACATTTGGGCGATGAACATTTATAAGTTTATCGAAGTACTGAAAAGACCGCAAATGTCATTGACAGCTATTTTATCGGTTTAATGATGATGTACGAGTCTCTCAATCAAATAACAATGCTTTCTAAACATATTTGACACTTTTCTCGTAAATGCTTACAAATAACAAGTTTTTGGATTATTTTAGTTGACAAATATTGAGCATTATTAAGTACGACTATATTTTTTAATAATTTCTATAATTTGATCGCTAGCTGCGACACGATTGTACTTTTTCATCGCATCCTCATATAGTGGACGATTTTTTTGCAAGTTTCTCAAATACTCTAATAACGTTTCACTTGTTAGATTTTCTTCTTCTAAAACGAGAGCAAAGTTTTGTTTAACAAAGGATTTAGCATTATCAATTTGATCGCCACGACTAGCGGCAAGTGATAGTGGGATGAGAAGCATCGGTATTTTTAATGCTAAAAATTCAAAAATTGCATTTGCTCCTGCGCGTGAAACGACATAATCAGTCATTGCAAAAATATGTTTTAATTCCTCATGAATATATTCAAATTGAATATATCCTTCTCGTTGCAACGAATGATCGACTTCACCTTTTCCACAAACGTGAACAATTTGATACGTTTTTAATAAATCTTGTAAACTGTCCCGAATAATTGCATTTATTTTTTGTGAACCTGCACTACCACCCATTACAAGAAGAACAGGTTTTCCTTCATTAAATGTAGTCAACTTCATTCCTTCATTTTTATTTCCCTTAAATAGCTCATCACGTATAACGGCGCCAACGTGAATCGTTTTATCCGCGGGTAAATATTGTTTTGTTTCGGGAAAAGTTGTTAAAACGTGTTTTGTAAAAGGTATTGAAAGTTTGTTCGCTAATCCCGGTGTTACATCTGACTCGTGGATAATCGTCGGTATTCTACGTAACTTCGCGGCTAATATTACAGGTACAGAAACGAAGCCACCTTTTGAGAAAATAATATTCGGTTTTACCTTGCCGATAATTTTCCACGCTTGTAAAATGCCTTTTACGACACGAAAGGGATCTTTAAAATTTTCTAATGACATATAACGCCTTAATTTTCCTGTTGATATCGGATAATATGTTACTTCATCTATATTATTAATTAATGTTTTTTCAATGCCATCTTTTGACCCGATATAGCTAACTTGCCAGCCGTCTTTTAAAAATTTTGGGATAAGTGCTAAGTTAACCATGACATGGCCGGCTGTTCCGCCACCTGTGAACATAATGTGCTTTCTAGCCATACAATACTTCTCCTTCTTTCTTATTCAATCAAAAAACAGTATAATTGGTATGTTGCTAATCTTTTCCTAAATTTAAATATATCGAAAAGGAAGACTTAACATGCATAAAACTGAGCGATTGAAAGATAAATTCAAATTGTTTATAACGATTTTAGTCCCCATTTTAATTACGCAAGTCATCTTATCAATGATGAACTTCGTCGATACTGTTATGTCAGGACGAGCAGGTGCGACAGATTTAGCTGGTGTTGCCATCGGCTCAAGTATTTGGATGCCTGTTTTTACAGGAATTAATGGAATTCTTATCGCTGTTACACCAATCATCGCCCAATATATCGGCGCACAAAAAACTGATAAAATCGCCACAACAATTAAACAAGCCGTTTATTTAGCGATTTTACTCGCTATAACCGTTATTGCTATTGGCTCCCTATTATTAAATCCTATTTTAAATTTAATGGATTTAGAAGATCATGTCCACTATACTGCAAAATATTATTTAGTCGCTTTAGGAGCGGGAATTGTTCCGCAATTTGTATTTACGACGTTGCGCAGTGTTATCGACGCTCATGGCAAAACACGTCTGACGATGATTATCATTTTAATCGCTCTTCCATTAAATGTTTTCTTAAATTATGTGTTTATTTTTGGTAACTTCGGTGTTCCCGCTTATGGCGGTGTTGGTTCTGGTATTGCAACAGCCATTTCCTTTTGGGCGGGCTGTTTTATAGCCATTTTTGTCGTCTACAAAAACAAACCGTTTCAACAGTACAATTTATTAACAAACTGGGTAAAGCCATCATTAAATCATTGGAAAGAACAACTAAAAATCGGTGTTCCTACAGGTTTTGCTATTTTTTTTGAAACGAGCATTTTTGCCGCAGTTACTTTACTTATGAGTGCTTACAGTACATATACAATTGCAGCCCACCAAGCGGCCATAAATTTTGTTTCATTACTTTATATGGTTCCTTTAAGCGTCGGTATGACATTGACGATAGCTATCGGTTATGAAGTTGGCGCGCGTCGCTTTTACGATGCGCGCTCCTATGGTTATCTTGGCATTAGTAGTGGTATATTTATTGCCGTTTTCTCCGGTATTATTTTATTTATTTTTAATGATTTTGTCGCAAGTCTTTATTCTAACAATCCCGATGTTATTCGTTTAATTAAACAATTTATATATTACGCCATTATTTTCCAAATTGCCGATGCGTTTGGTGCCCCTATTCAAGGTGCTCTGCGCGGTTATAAAGATGTTAATATCACATTAGTGATTGCATTAATATCCTATTGGGGCATCGGTTTACCAACTGGGTATGTTCTCGCTAACTATACTGCCCTCGAACCCTTTGGCTATTGGATCGGTTTAATCGTCGGGTTAGGAACCGGAGCTATTGCTCTTTTTACAAGACTTATGTACGTCCAAAAAACATATACTAAATATTCAGTGACTGCTGTTGATCAAGCAAAATAATGTTCATTTAATTAATAGGCCGGGAAAAATGCCATTTGTAATACAAAAATAACTCCGAACACATATAAAATCCAATGAACTTCCCGCCCTTTACCACTGACGAGCTTTAACAATGGATACGTAATGAATCCCATCGCAATTCCTGTAGCGATACTTCCTGTTAAAGGCATCGTTAAAATAATAGCAAATGCTGGAAATGCTTCATCAAAGGTTTTCCAATTAATTCTAGCTAAACCAGACATCATAAAACAACCGACGATAATTAATACGGGAGCTGTAATTGCGGGTAAATCAGCAATGGCTCCAATAATTGGTGAAAAGAAAATTGCTAATGTAAACAAAATAGCGACAACAACTGATGTCAAACCAGTCCGACCACCGACGGCAACGCCTGAGGTTGACTCAATGTAAGCTGTTGCCGGACTTGTTCCGAACATTGATCCGACAGTTGTTGCTGTAGCATCTGCTAAAAGTGCCGGCTTTGCCCGTGGTAATTTATCATTTTTCATAAGTCCACCTTGTTCAGCAACACCGATTAATGTTCCAGTCGTATCAAAAAGAGTGACGAGTAAAAAGGCAAAAACGACTGTATATAGTCCGTGGGAAAATACCCCACTAATATCAATATCAAAAAAGACAGGTGTTGGTGGGGCAGAAACAAATTCGGTAAATTGAATATGACCTGTAAAATAACCGATTATACCTGTTATTAACATGCCAATAAATAGAGCACCTTTAACCCGCCAAGCCATTAAAATTAATGTAATAATTAATCCCACTAACGTTAATAATGTAATAGGCGCTCCTAGATCACCTAATGCGACCATATTTACTTCATCAGCAACGACGATTCCAGACATTTTCAGCCCTAAAAAGGCGATAAATAAACCGATTCCCGATGTAATTCCAAATTTTAAAGATAGTGGAATGGCATTTAAAAGGGTTTCTCTAATTTTCGTCAAACTTAAAATAAAAAATAAAATTCCAGCTAAAAAAACCGTTCCAAAAACGACTTGATATGTAACCCCTTGAGAAAGAACAACACTCGTGAAATATGCATTAATTCCCATTCCTGGTGCAATAGCAATCGGGTAATTCGCAAATAACCCCATGAGCAATGTACCTACAACCGCGGTTATAATTGTTGCCATAAATACTTGATCAAAAGGAACACCTGCAGCGGATAAAACAGCAGGGTTAACGACGACAATATATACCATCGTTAAAAATGTTGTCATACCTGCAATTACTTCTGTACGAACATCTGTATGGTTTTCTTTTAATTTAAAAAACTTCTCCATCATTAATCTCCTCGTATTATGTATTCTAACGTCATTTTTAATATAATATTTAATTCTAAAAAATAAACTTTTTTTAAAAGCTTGTGTATCATAACACAATTTTCTCTATTTAGCATGTACTGTTTGTTTAATTTCATGTTATTTGTCGTTAGTTTTTAAATAGACATAGAAAAACCTCGCTTGCATGATGTACAAGCGAGGTAAGTTAGCACTAATTATCCTTCTAACAATAAATCGTAAGGATCTTCGAGAAGTTGTTTAATGCGTACTAAAAATTGTACAGCATCTTTTCCATCGACGATTCGATGGTCATAGGATAGAGCTAAATACATCATTGGACGAACTTCAATTGAATCATCAGGCATGACTACTGGACGTTTTTGGATCGTATGCATACCTAAAATACCAACTTGTGGCGCATTTAAAATTGGGGTTGATAAAAGTGAACCGAAAATACCACCATTTGTAATTGTAAATGTACCACCTTGGAGATCGTCTAAAGTCAATTTATTATCCCGAGCTTTCGTCGCTAAATCGATAATCTCCTTTTCAATACCTGCAAAATCTAATTTATCCGCATCGCGAACAACTGGAACGACTAAACCTTCTTCTGTCGATACCGCCATGCCGATATCGTAAAACTTTTTAATAACAAGCTCATTATCTTGGATTTCTGCGTTTAATAATGGGAAATCCTTTAAAGCACCGACAACTGCTTTAGTGAAAAATGACATAAATCCGAGACGAACACCATGTTTTTCTTCAAATTTATCACGGCGCTCACTACGTAAATTCATGACCGCTGTCATATCAACTTCATTAAAGGTCGTTAACATAGCTGCAGTATGTTGGGCTTCAACGAGACGCTTAGCAATCGTCATGCGGCGACGTGACATACGAACACGCTCAACAGGCTTCGCATCCTCTGCAGATACAACAGGTGCTGGAGCTTGTGCAGGTTTTTCTTGGGTTTGCTTTTGATTTGCCTTCGCTGCTTCAACATCTTCAGGACGAATACGACCAAGTGGATCGCGTGGTAAAACTTCACTTAAATCGACGCCTAATTCTCGGGCTCTCTTACGTGCAGCTGGTGTTGCAACAACTTCTGGTGCTTCCTCAGTTGTTTCAGCAGCTGCAGGCGCTTCCTCAGCTACTTCTTTCTTGGTTTCTTCTGTTACTTCAGGCGGCGCATCAGCTGTTACAGTTCCTTTACCACTTTCATCTACTTTAGCGACAACATCACCGACCTCAACATCATCGCCTTCTTCTGCTAATATTTCAACAATAACTCCAGCGTAATCTGATGGTACTTCAACGTTTACTTTATCCGTTTCAAGTTCAATGACAGGATCACCTTTAGCAACTGTATCACCAACTTTAACGAGCCACTCTGATATTGTTCCTTCTGTAATCGATTCTGCAAGTTCTGGTACTATAATTTCTTTCATTAAGAATTTCCTCCCTTTGACGGATTAATCGCTTCTCTTACAATTTGTTCTTGAACTACTCGATGAATATTTGCATCGCCAACGGATGGTGATGAACGTTCAGGACGTCCGACATAACGTAATGTTTGACCATCCTGTAAAAACTCTCTTAATATTTCTGAGACATAATTCCAACTACCCATATTTTTCGGCTCTTCTTGTACCCAAACAATTTCCTCTAAATTCGGCAATTGTTTTAACTCATGTTCTAGTTGTTTTTTAGGGAATGGATACAATTGCTCAACGCGTAGTGCACGTAGCCAATTAAAGCTTTCATCAGATTCATCAATAGCCGCTTCAATATCAACCATTACTTTTCCACTACCTAATAAAAGACGTTTCGCATTTTTCTTACTCACCCTTAAATTAGGCTGCTGACGTAACGGTTCGAATTTTCCATCCGTAAACTCTTTTGCTTCAGATGCTACACGTTCGTTACGCAATAAGCTTTTCGGTGACATGACAACGAGCGGACGTGCTTGGTCCGTTCCACCTAGGGCTGCCTGTCTTCTTAATAAATGGAAGAACTGGGCAGATGATGTAACATTCGCTACGATCCAATTGTTTTCTGCTGCCATTTGTAAAAATCTTTCTAAGCGTGCACTTGAATGTTCTGGGCCTTGTCCCTCGTAACCGTGGGGTAATAATAAGACCATATTTGATTTGTCGCCCCACTTAGCTCGGGCAGCTGACATAAATTGGTCGAAAATAACTTGGGCAACATTCGCAAAGTCTCCAAACTGTGCTTCCCAAATGACGAGTGTATCTTCTGAATAAACACTATAACCATATTCAAACCCAAGGACACCAGCTTCTGATAATGGACTGTTACGAATATCGAAGGATGCCTTTGCTTCTTCAAGTCCGTGAATTGGACAATATTTTTCATTTGTCTCTTCATCATAAAGGACGAGATGACGATGGGCGAAAGTTCCCCGTTCAGAATCTTGACCAGTCAAACGAATTGGTGTGCCATCCGCAACAATTGAAGCGTAAGCAAGTGCTTCTGCAGCGCCCCAATCTGCTTTTTGTCCTTCATCTAACATTTTTTCACGACGTTTGAAAACGCGGGATAAACGTCTGAATTGATTAAATCCTTCTGGTCTTTCGAGTAAACCATCGTGTAATGATTTCAATGTTTCAAAAGGAATTGCTGTGTCAATTTCATCTAAGTCAGACCCGAGTTCTATAGGCATTTCTAAAGTTTCTGCTGAAGGTAAATCCGCTTCCTTCATACTATCATAAATTGCTCTTAAGTCAGACTCAACTTTTTCTTGTAATGATGGAAGGGTTTGTTCATCAATGACTCCATCATTTAACAAGCGCTCAGCATAAACTTCAACAACTGTAGGATGTTCATCAATCGCCTTATATAATAACGGTTGTGTTGCCCGTGGCTCATCCATTTCGTTATGACCATAGCGACGATAGCCGACGAGATCAATAACAAAATCTTTATTAAACTTTTTACGATATTTATAAGCTAATGTAATTGCTGCAACACAAGCAACCGGATCATCAGCATTTACATGAATAACCGGAATTTCAAACCCTTTTGCTAAATCACTTGCATAACGTGTTGAACGACCCTCTTCTTGATCTGTCGTATAACCGACTAAGTTATTAGCAATAACATGGATCGTTCCACCAATTTGGTAGCCAGGAATACCACTTAAATTTAATGTTTCAGCGACAATACCTTCACCAATGAATGCCGCATCTCCATGGACTAATACACTAAAGGCTTTATTTAAATCTTGATCTGGATAACCTTTATTTGAACGGTTATCTTGGGCGGCACGTGTAAAGCCCGCAACAACTGGATTAACATATTCTAAATGTGATGGATTATGTGCCATTGTTACCCGGGTTGATACTTCGTCATCACTTTTTACTTCTCGGGTTCCACCAAAATGGTAACTTACATCACCTGTCCACCCTGAGCTAAGTCCTGGTGAACTTTCTGACGGAACTAGTCCTTTATCAGGTGAATGCTGGAACTCTGAGAAAATTAAATCGACAGGTTTGCTTAAAACGTGAGCAAGAACACTTAAACGTCCACGATGTGCCATACCCATCATGACATCTTTAATTTTATCTTCGGAAGCATATTTAATAATACGATCGAGAATTGGCACTAACATCTCTAATCCTTCGATTGAAAAACGCTTTTGACCAACAAAGGTTTTGTGTAAAAAGTTTTCAAAACCTTCAACATGGGCCAGACGATCTAAGAGTTGCGTTTTTTCTTCGTTCGATAAATCATGAGTATATGTGCGTGCTTCAATATTTTCTTGCAACCATTGACGTTCTTCATCACTATTTACATGATCAAATTCATAAGAAATTGTACCTGTATAAACTTCTTTTAAATAGTTAACGACATCATATCCATTGTCAACACCAACAGGAGCGTCTTCCCATAAAACTTTAGCATCTATTTCTTTTAAATCTGCATCCGTTAAGCCATATGTATCTAGTTTTAGCAATTTTGCTTGGGAATTTTCCTTACCAACAGGATAAATGTCTGCCTCTAAATGACCATGGCGACGAATGGCATCAATTAACTTCATGGCAGAAGTCACTTTTTTAAGGTCAATAGTCGGTGCAGCTATATCAACGTACGTTTGATCTGACTGATCGATCCATTGTGGGGCACCGTATTGTTGGAATAATTCACGAATTGTTGGATCTACTTTTTCCGGATCTTCTTTAAACAGCTCGTATTGTTCCTCAATATACCCTATATTCGGACCATGAAAATTTTTCCAGAATCTTTGAGTCGATTCACCATTTTGTGTCACGTTTTTATACCCCCATTAAGAAGATAACTTTATCCGTAATATTACGGCTAATTTCCATTTACTATTATAGAGATGACAGCTCTTCTCATCAACTAATATACTCTATTTCCTATGTTGTTACAACAGAGCGCAATAAAACTATCCTAAGAAACATTTTTTTCGTTTAAAAATATTTTGCCCCACCTTTCATGGAACTATTTTCACAACCATTTTTAGAAAAAACATAGAACTTATTTCACATTAGATTAGTTTTTCTGTATAATAAAAGTAACTTCTTTAAAAATAATTACATAACCTTATTTTCAAGTGACATAAAGGAGGCTACTTTACGATGAAATTAGCAATTATTCTTGGCGTTGCACTCGTTTTTCTAACGTCTTGCTTAACATCTGCCTATGAATCAAAACCAGGAGTTCCTAAAAAAGACCAATATTAAAAGTTGTAAAAGTAGAGGGATGTTAATAATATGCTCTCTACTTTTTCTTTTTTAAAACATATTAGGAAAGTTTTGTTGGCGAAGTACTTCATAAATAATAATTGCTGCTGAATTTGATAAATTCAATGACCGGACGTTGTCAGACATATGAATTTTTAAGCAATGATCTTCTTTACCTTCTATGAGCTCCTTTGGAATTCCCTTTGACTCACTTCCGAATATAAAAAATAACTGCCGCTCTTGATTACTAAAGTCAAATTCCGTGTAATAAGTAGTTCCGAAGTTTTCTATAAAATAATATTCCCCCTTTGGATAAGTTGTAAACAATTGATTGATGGAATCATAATGTTTAACATCTACATCCTCCCAATAATCTAATCCCGCTCGACGTAACATTTTATCATCAGTTGAAAACCCAAGTGGATGAATGAGATGTAAAGTCGTATGTGTTGCTAAACAAGTGCGAGCAATATTACCTGTATTTGCGGGAATTTCTGGTTCATATAAAACAATATGTCTCCCCATCTCCTTGACTCCCTTACAAAACGTTTAAACATAAATATTCTAACATATTTTGCTTATATTACCATCTTATATTTAACGAATTCGCAAAAATTTATACGCCGTTTTAGTTGTCCACATAAGACTATCCTCATATGACCAATAACGATACCGACAATTTGTAAACTGTGTATTAACAAGGGGCATGCGCTGAGAGTCTTTTGCGGTAACAATCGTGGCATGGTCCCACTTGTTTTCTCCAGAAAAATCATACAAAATAATATCTCCAAGCCGCAATTGTTTAGGTGAAGTTACTTCTTGCCCTTTTATTTTCCCTAAATATGTTGTAAAGTCATCTAATGTTTCTAAGTTTTTTGTTTGTTGCTCAAGCAATGCTGTTTGACTAAACCCTGCTAATAAACATTGATAAATGAAGCTAAAACTATTATGTTTCTCCTTGGAAAAAATCGGATTAATACTACTCCACCAACGTTCAGCATAACGAACCGCTGCTAGCCGGCTATAAGATTCATTATCATGAAAAAGATGTGGTACACTTTGTAAAGTATCTATTGTTATATTGTTTTCTCTATTATTAATTTGTTTATGTTCAACGATTTTATTTTTTTGCTCTTTAACTAAATACGGAATTATTTTTTCTTCAATTGACATAACTTTATTTTGTTCACGGATTAATAATGATATGTGTAAAAAATATTCATAAGAGAAAAAATCTTTACTTTGATAAACGCGATAAACTTTACCACGCGCATTGATTCTAACAATTTTTGCATGACGCTTTTGAAATAACGCTTTTTTTCGTTTCCACCATGTATCTATTACATGTTCATTTTGAAAAAAACGTTCCCATTTTGTTATTATTTTTTGCATAAAAATCGCCCCCACTACTCTTATATGAAAAGCATGAAACAATTAGAGCATTTTTAGGGACGTCTATTAATTTTTTTGTTCGAATATTAACAATTGCTCTTTACGATCGATCCCACCACCAAATCCTGTTAATGAACCGTCTGAGCCGATGACACGATGACAAGGTAAAACGATCGAAAATGGATTTTTATTTAACGCCCCACCAACTGCACGCACAGCCTTAGGACGATTAATCATCATCGCGACTTTTTTATAAGTAACCGTTTCTCCATAAGGTATATTCATTAACGCACGCCATACATCTTTTTGAAAATCAGTTCCAAATAATATGTTCGGAACGGTAAATGTCGTTAACGTTTTATTAAAATAAGCTGTTAATTCGTCTTTTATTTGATGGTTTATTATTTTATTTTGTAAATCATTCAGCAGCTTTGCTTTCGATAAATAGTTTTTAATTTTTTGTTCGTTCTTACTAAAGGAACCAAAGTCAATTCTTAAAATATCATCCGGTGTTGCTGTTAACGTGAGTGGTCCAAGGGGTGTTTGTAATTCGTCATAAAAAACGATTTGTTTTGTCATTTTATTTACCCACTTTCTCAAGTTTAAATCGTAAACCTTTTTCCATTTCTACACGAACACGCTCATCTTCTTCTTTTACTAAAGCACGTTCAATTGCTTCATAAGCTTCATCTGTACCAATTTTCCCCAAAGCCCAGGCAGCTGTTCCCCGAATAACTGGTCGCACGTCTTCCTGCATGACAGCGATAAGTTCGCTAACAGCTGTTTCATCCTTGTAATGAGCTAAAGCGATTATCGCATTGCGTTGAAGTGGATTTTTCCCACGCCAAAAACCTGATAAATGGCCGAATTTTTCCCGAAACTCCCGGTTTGAAATTCGTAACATCGGTTTTAACTTCGGTTGAACGACTTCCGGGTCAGGTTCAAATTCTCGATGGTTATGGAAATCGATTCGCTTATTTCTCGGACAGACTAACTGGCACGTATCACACCCATAAACCCGTGTTCCGAGTTTGTCGCGAAATTCATCCGGTAAAAAGTCTTTCGTTTGTGTCAAATAAGCGAGACATCTTTGCGCATTTAATTGTCCCCCTTCAACGATGGCACCTGTTGGACAAGCATCCATACATATTCGACAATCCCCACAACTATCTTCAACAGGTTCATCGGGTTCAAAAGGTATATTCGTTATAAGTTCTCCTAAATAAACAAAGGAACCAAATTCCTCTGTAATAATCGCCGTGTTTTTACCAGAAAAGCCGATTCCCGCCCGTTCAGCAACCGCACGGTCTGACAATTCACCTGTATCGACCATTAATTTGCTTTTTAAATGTGGCACTTGTTCTAAAATAAATTCGGTTAACTTTTCTAAACGATCACGTAAAACGACATGATAATCAATTCCCCAGGATGCCCGGGCGAAAATTCCCCGCCGGTTTTCTTTCGTATGTTTTGGTGGATTTTTCACACGTGTCGGATAAGCTAAAGCAATTGAAATAATCGATTGTGCTTCCGGTAGTAGTACTTGTGGTTCAGTTCGTTCTTTAACCGTTCCCTTTTCAAAACCCGATGCATAGCCAAGGGATTGTTGACGACGGAGACGTTCTTTTAATTCGGTAAAGGGATCTGCTGTTGTAAAACCAATTTTATCGATACCAATTTCCTTACTATAGGCAATAATATCTTCTTTTAATTGCTGAACGTTCATTTTTTCGCCTCCTTTTGAACTTTTTATCATAAATGCCGACGTTCACTCATATTATATTAAATCTAACATACATTCCTTTTCAAATAATAGTTGAAAATATATCCTTTTTTAATACTATTAAAGGTAATGTTGTACTTTACGCTTAATATAAAGAGGTTTATAATAAGTATATGAGGAGGAGATAAACATGTCTGCATACCCAATTATACTATCACAACTAACATTTACTCACCGCGACAACTTGTCATATCCATATGAAGAGCGCGGTCTACAATTTGGGGATGGAATTTATGAGGTTATTCGTATATATGATGGCCGTTATCACTTATTTCAAGAACACATTGATCGACTATTTCGTTCAGCGGAAGCTATTAAACTAACATTACCCTTTACGAAGGCGGAGGTTTCCGAGAAATTACTTGAATTACTTGAAAAAAACGACATGAAAGCCGATGGAAAAGTTTATTTGCAAGCAACACGTGGTTCCGTAAAACGTGATCACGCCTTTCCGTCAGACGATATTGTGGCAAATTTCTACGCATATGTCGAAGATCAATCACGTAATCTCGACTTTTTAGAAAATGGTGTTAAAACAATTACACAAGATGATTTACGTTGGAAGCTTTGCCATATTAAAAGTTTAAATTTACTTCCAAACGTTCTCGCTAAACAAGCGGCTCGTGAAAATGGTTGCTATGAATCTATATTACATATAGATGGTATGGTAACTGAAGGAAGTTCAGCAAATATTTATTTAGTGAAAGATGGAAAAATTTACACCCATCCAGCAACTGAGCGAATTTTAAAAGGCTGTGTCCGTATGCTCGTTGAACGCTTAGCAGATAAATTAAACATTCCATTTGTTGAAGAGACGTTCACTTTAGATGATATTAAAACAGCCGATGAAATGTTTTTAACAAGTAGCACATCTGAGGTTATGCCAATTATCGAAGTCGATAGTGCCCAAGTAGCTGATGGTAAACCAGGTTCGATTACTCGTCAACTACAAAAAGCTTATGAAGTTGATGCGCAAATTACGCAAAATACGATGAAAGAAACTGTTTAACGTCTAAATAACCTATTAAAGACTTTTAGAAGAGACGAACAAACAAATATTTATTTTAGACTTATATTATAGTACTCTCTCTATTTTCCCGTTCGTCTTTTCTTCATTTTTAATATATTGCCCTTTTGTAAGCGCAACCATATTTTTTAGAAAAGGAATGATATTTTATGACACAAAATAAACGTGCCGTTAAAACAGATGATTTTACTCGTTTAAATGTTTACAGTGACCCGCAAGTTTCTCCAGCAAATAATAGTTTTACTTTCGTTTCAACAATTATTAACGAAAAGAAAAAGTATTCTTCAACCATTCATCTTTATGACCTAGAAAAACAGCAGGCGAAACAATGGACATATACAGATCATAAAGATAGCCATCCACGATTTTCACCCTGTGGGAAATATATCGCTTTTCAATCAAGCCGAAGTGGTCGCCCACAAATTTGGCTCATGCCTACAGATGGCGGTGAAGCAAAACAAATAACGAGCTTTACATACGGAGCGATGAATCCACATTGGTCTAAAGATGGTCGTCACATTATTTTTACTGCTCCTCTTGAAAGGGATACTGATGTTGCCACACAAAAGGAATTATCAAAAGCGGAGTATAAAAAAGAACAGCAAGCAAAGCAAGAAAAACCGCTCATCGTTAAGCGAATAAAATATAAATCAGATGCCCAAGGTTTTCATGATGACAAACGAATACAAATTATTATGTACGATTTAGAGCATGAAACCTTTACACAATTAACTTCAGGTGACTTTAACCATCAATACGAAGACATTTCTCCCGACGGTCAACACGTTTTATTTTCTAGCAATTTAAATGAAACGGAAGATTATGAAGTTAAATCATATTTATATACTGTACATACTTCGACGAAAGAAGTGACGAAAATTACTCCTGAGGAAGGGGCCTTTGGACAAGCTACTTATTCACCAACTGGTAAATATATCACATATGTCGGCCATGAATTCGCCTACAAAGGAGCAACTTTAACCGAGCTTTACGTATTAAATTTAGAAACAACGGAAAAGATTTGTTTAAGCGCGGACTGGGACTTTGCGGTTGGTGATTATATGATCGGTGATACGCGTTTAGGAGCGTCACATACAGGACCCGTTTGGTCAGCTGATGAAAAGCAAATTTATTTTATCGGGACGAGAAATGGAGCAACAGGTCTTTTTTCCGTTAATTTTGATAAACAATTAACGACGTTATATGAGGATAATAGCCATATTTTCGGTTTTGCCTATCAACGGGAAAGCGATTCATTTATTTTAGGCATTAGTACACCGACGAATCCCGGCGATTTTTATTTCCTTGAAAAAAATACTAACGATATTAAACAATTAACAAAAGCGAATGACACATATTTAAATGAAGTCGCTTTAAGTGACCCTGAAGAGTTAACAATTACTGCGGAAGATGGTTGGGAAATTCAAGGATGGTTATTAAAGCCATACAATTTTACAGAAGGCAAAAAATACCCGTTCGTTTTAGAAGTTCATGGTGGACCTCATGCGATGTATGGGCAAACATATTTCCATGAGATGCAATTACTCGCCGCTAAAGGTTATGTCGTCCTTTATACGAATCCACGAGGCAGTCACGGTTATGGGCAAAAGTTTGTCGATGCTGTTCGTGGTGATTATGGTGGAAGTGACTATACAGACTTAATGACAGCTGTTGATACGGCTTTAGAATCGTATAGTTTTATCGATGAAGATCGTCTCGGCGTCACTGGTGGAAGTTACGGGGGCTTTATGACGAACTGGATTGTTGGCCAGACAGACCGCTTTAAAGCAGCTGTCACACAACGTTCCATCTCTAATTGGTTAAGCTTTTATGGGGTGAGTGATATCGGTTATTTCTTTACAAAATGGGAACTTGGCATCGATTTATTAGAAGATCCAGCAAAGCTGTGGGATTTCTCTCCTTTAAAACATGCCAAAAATGTTGAAACACCATTACTCATCTTACACGGTGAACTCGATTACCGCTGTCCGATTGAACAAGCCGAACAACTATTTATAACGTTAAAAAAGTTGAAAAAAGATGTAGAGTTTGTTAGGTTTCCAAACGCTAATCATGAATTAAGTCGCAGTGGTGATCCAAAAATGCGTATCGAGCGATTAAATCATATTTGTCGCTGGTTTGAACAATATTTATAAAATATTAAAA
>Ga0079225_10000688_pt1 | contig 18399 bp, 14 predicted proteins | sample Poulit2012_FD_76344 | JGI IMG/M metagenome (GOLD analysis project Ga0079225, IMG submission 76344) | Agricultural soil microbial communities from Georgia to study Nitrogen management - Poultry litter 2012 | ecosystem: Environmental > Terrestrial > Soil > Agricultural land | place: USA: Georgia... | reverse complement strand
GTTTGTTAGCAACATTTTCCAAATTGAGCTCTTGGATTAATTGCTTTCTTTTTTTCCTGATTTTTGACCTTGACAAACCATATATTCCTCCGAAAAATCGGATGTTTTCATTGACGGTTAAATCATCATAAAGCGCAAAGCGTTGACTCATATAACCGATGTTTTTCTTGATCGATTCCGGCTGTGTATAAACATCAAAGTCCACCACCTGAGCTTTTCCTGAGGTGGGGTGAGAAATTCCAATCAGCATTTTTATCGCGGTGGTTTTCCCGGCGCCGTTGGCTCCCAAAAAACCAAATATCTCTCCCTTTTTAACTTCAAAACTGATGGCATTCACCGCTTTGAAGTCCCCAAAGGCTTTGGTCAAGTCCTCAACTGATATGACGTTTTCTTGTTTCATTTTTGTGCTAATTCCATAAATGCATCTTCAATATCCGCTTTTGCCGGTTCAATCATGACTTGCTCAAGGTCTGCTGCTTCCAAGTGTGCTTGTAATTCTGCGGTGTCAAAGGATTTTCTTTTGTCGATATAATGCGTGAATTCTCCAAAAGGAAAAACACTGTAACAATGTTTATAATCCTGTAAAACTCGAAGCAGTTTGTACATATTATGAGCCTTGATATGATAAATCGTTTTCGGAAATTTATTTGTGATTTCTTCCGGACTGTCGATATCCAATATTTCACCCGCTTCAATCAAAGCAATTCGATCACAAAGTGCTGCCTCATCCATATACGGTGTGGAAACTAAAATCGTAATCCCTCTTTTTTGCAACCGCTTGAGCATTTCCCAAAATTCTTTTCGAGAAACGGGATCCACGCCGGTGGTTGGTTCATCTAAAAAAAGCACTTTTGGTTTGTGAATTAACGCACAAGAAAGTGCCAGTTTTTGCTTCATTCCACCCGAAAGATCTCCCGCACGACGATCCTTAAAAGGTTCAATTTGCTCGTAGATATCTTTGATCAAATCGTAGTTTTCTTCGATGGTCGTCCCAAAAATAGTAGCGAAAAAAGTCAAGTTTTCCTCCACGGTCAAATCTTGATATAAGGAGAACCGCCCCGGCATATAACCCACCGATTTCCGAATCGATTTGTAATCCTCCACCACATCATATCCCGCTACTTTTGCATTGCCTTTATCTGCGATTAATAGCGTGGTGAGAATTCTGAAAATAGTGGTTTTCCCAGCACCATCCGGTCCGATAAGTCCAAACAGCTCACCGGGACTTACCTCAAAAGAGATGTCCTGAACCGCTATTTGCTTCTTGTAGGATTTGTGGATATTGTGAAGGGAAATTCCCATTGGGATTCTTATTTGTTATAACCTCTTTGTATCCTTTTAAGACACAAAGAGGTATGGTTGTTATAAAAGAACAGGAAATCTATTAAAACATAAATTATTCAGATTTCCTTGCTCCGAACTATTGGAAATAATTGTAATACTCCTCAATATTCTTTTCGATACTCTTAAGTAGCTCCTTTCCTTTTTCTGCTGACTCCACCTCCAAAAGAGCGCTGACTTTCTTTATGAGCGGATGTAAAAAAACATGTAGATTATCATGTGAAGGTCCTTCCATCGTGCATTCTCTTACTATGAAATTCGTTTTATCATTCAATTTGGAAGCTAAATTGCGATAATCTTCTACAGTTTTTGGATTGTTGTTTTCTATGATTTCAGCCATCTCATCTACGCCTTGGGTGGTTTCTATATTGGCAATCCATTTTTGGCCTTCATCATCGAGTTGAATTTCCTTCAACCAATCATTGTTCAAAGCAACAACTTCTTGATTGTCGTTATTGCTTTCCTGTAGTTCAGTCTGTTGAACTTCTTCGCTTTCGTTTTGTTTGTTGTTTTCTTTACAACCAATCAAAACGGCTGATAACATCGCTGCGGTAAAAATTACTCTTTTCATTTTATTTGTTTTTGGTTTTAAATTATTTGTTTATATGTGATTTAGTGAACAAGTGAACAAGTGAACAAGTGAACAAGTGAACAAGTGAACCTGTGAACTTGTGAACCTGTGAATTGTTTTTACATATCTTATTTTTCATTCTTTCATTACATTTCCTTTCGCCTTTCGCCCAATTGCCCCTTCGCTCCCTCGCCTCTTCGCCCTCTCGCGCCCTCGCAGATCGCTCCCTCGCAAATCGCTCCCTCGCCTCTTCGCCCTCTCGCCCCCTCGCAGATCGCTCCCTCGCACATCGCCCTCTCGCCAATCGCCCTTCACATCCACATCTCCCCGGGCATGCCAATCTTCAAGCTGCCATCGTTTTCGACTACAACTTTTACTGCGTACACCAAATTAACGCGTTCTTCTTTGGTTTGAATAATTTTTGGAGTGAATTCAGCTGTGGAAGATATCCAATTTATTTCTCCTTTGTAATCTTTCATTCCATTTCCCGAATCAACTTTGACTGTAACTTCCTGACCGATTTTCATATTTGAAAGTTGAGTTTCACTGATATAAACTCGCAGTTCCATCTGACTTAAATCGGCGATTTTGTACAAAGGCTTTCCAAAAGATGCAATTTCTCCCGGTTCGGCATACTTGGTCAGTACAATTCCAGAGATTGGATTGGTTATTTTGCTTTTGGTGATTTGATCTTCTATCTGATCAATTTGTGCGTCGATGGCTTTCCCTTCTTGTACGATGGGCGCATTTTGACTTTCTACATTTTTGATTTTTTTCTGCAAAACCTCCACTTGACTGTTGGCTCGATCGAGTTGTTGTTCTGTGGCCGCGTTTTCGGAAAACATGTTTTGTACTCGCTGTTGTTCTGTTTTTGCATTTTTCAATTCCTCTTTCAGCACGTCAATTTGTGTTAAAACACCTCCGGATTTAGAAGCGATAGTCGCTTTTTTCGCCAAAAGTTGTTGTTTGGTCAAGAATAATTGCAACGTGTCGATTAATCCCAATGTTTCTCCTTTTTTTAATAACTGTCCTTCTTCTACCTTTAGAAACTGAAGTCTGCCCTTAGCTTCCGCAGAAACAGTGATTTCAGTGGCCTCAAAATTGCCGTATCCATCGGCCTTTTCCTCGTTATTACAGGCAAGGAGAAGACTGAGGAAGCTAATCGAAATAATGGTTTTAATCGTTTTCATATATTTACTGTCCTTTGATTACATTATAATTCGCTTTGGCCAAATTCAATTGGGTTTGGTGCAATTCCCGATTGACTTTGGCTTCATAAAGATTGTTGAGTTCCGTAATATATTCCGACGAGCGAATGGTTCCGTTTTGAAGTTGGGAAGTTGCTGACTGTAATACTTGTTCTCGTAAGTCGATGATTCCCTCGTCTTTTTCAAGCAGCTCTTCTAATTTTTCGATGTCACTTTGCGCTTCTTTTCGTCGAATGTTGTTATTCAGTTCAAAAGTTTCTTTTTCAGTAGCGATTATTTGTTTAGAAACTTCTACTTTTTTCTTCTCCTGTTTGGTTTTTCCCCAGTCGAAAATATTCCAACTGAGTTTAATACCCACCATATAAAAATCTTGAAAGGAATTATCCAGCATGTTTAATCCCGGATTCCCATAGCCGGCTTGACCAAACCCTGAAATTCGCGGATAAAGGTTTTTTGACAGCACATCTTTAGAAGTTTCTAACTGCTCTTCCTGTAAATCAAAAAGTGCTATTTCAGGTCGTTCTCCATTTTGTTCCAATAATATATCCACCGGTGGTTGGGCGAGTTGGATGTCAGGATCGAGTTTTTGCGCAATCAAAGCTCCTAAGCTTTCCAAAGCCTTTTTTCGATTGTGATTGGTCTCAGAAAGCTGTTGTTCCAATTTCAAAATTTCCGCCTGCAAAGTTTGGGCAGCTGAAGGAAGAATAGCGCCGTATTTTACTCCGGTAGTAACTTCCTTCAAATTAACTTCCAATTCTTCCATTTTAGAATCTTGAAGTTTTTTTTGTTCTTGATAAAGTAAAACACTGAAAAAATGCTGGTTGATTTTTAAGCGTAAAGCATACAAATCAACATTGACTTGCTGTTGTTGGGTTTGTAACTCAGCCTCTTTTAGTTTGGTGCTGGCTGCAATCCTTCCGCCTTGATAAATAAGTTGATTCACATCTAAAGTGGCGCGATATTGATCTTTGTTTGGGGGTTCAACACCGGTATTCGGTAAATCCAACGGAAATCGAATCACTTCAGATTGATAAGTAGCTTGTGCGTTGAGGTCTATTTTTGGTAATTTAGCCTTATTGATATTTCCAATTTCAATATTGGATTTCTCCTCCAGGAGCTCGGTTTGTTGCGATAAAGGATAATTTTCTTCCGCTAAGTCATAAAAATCGGCTAAGGTCATTTCCTCTTGGGAAAAAGCAATTAATGGCGCAAAGAAAATAAGGAGGGATAAAACGTTTTTCATAATTTTAAATGCTTAAGACTTACCGGATTTTACGGCTGTTGATTATTGCTGATGGAATCAATGATAAAAGCAGAAACCGATTTCTTTCGTTCTTCCATTAAAACTTTAAACTCCTTTTGATCGATTTGTAAAAATCCTTTTATCAAGGGGGTAGCCACAAAAGGGAAAATATTCAATGAAATAATATTGATGAAAAGCTGTCTCCCGTCAGTGGGTTTTAAAATCCCTTGTTCTACCTCTTTAGCAACCTGTTTTTCAAACTTTTCCAAATTCGGAAAAGCGGGGTTTTGTTGAATCTTCTCTATAAATTTTGGATTCCGATTCAGTTCCTGAATAATGAAATTCGGCAAATAAGGATGTTTCGAAATAAACGAAATATAGTTATCCGTGAAATTTTTCACTTTCTCCTCAATGCTGGAATCGTCATTTAAAACCCTGTTTAATTGCGGAGCCAATAGAGAAAACAGGCTGCTGAATACCGCTTCAAACAACAATTTTTTACTGCGGTAATAATAATGCAACATCGATTTATTGATGCCGGCTGTGTCGGCGATTTCCTGCATCCGCGCCCCGTCCATTCCCTTTTTCTGAAAGATGTTCTTGGCGGCAACGAGGATTTTTTCTTCCGTGTCTTGAACTGTTTCTTTTGACATTACCTTCAACTTTATGGTTTAACTATTTAGTTTAACCGTTTGGTTGACAAAGGTACAATTTTTATTTGGATGAAAAAAATAGGACGTTTATTGTATGGATTGTTTTCTGATCTGATTTATTTTTGGAAGATGTTGACTGCATTTTACGAGCAGAAATCTTTCCTCTTAATATTCAAAAGAGAAAGAGTTTTTATTTCTGGTTATCAGTATCTTAACATCAAACAAGAAGCTCCCCATCTTAAAAAGGAGGTCAAAAATAGCAAACGCGGTTTTAGCTGTTTTTGGGGTGGTTGTAACTTTTAAATTGATTTCCCACCGAAGCTTAGCAACTTGTTTTTTGATATTGGGCTCTTTTCGGGTTTAATCTGGTTTGGAAAAAATAATTTCCTCTGAAATAACAAGTTTAAATGAACCAGAAATGTAACTCCCTTTTTTCTGGCGGTGCATTACTCGCTGTGCTACGTGAGATCGCTACACTAAGTAGAGCGGAGTCCAAATGAGGGTTAAATAAAACTGCGAAAAGCTATTTTTGTTATCATAAAGATTGAACTCTGGGGAAACAGATTTTAAAACAAATTCCAATTTTCAACTTATAATTCATCATTAAAGCAAATGATTTTCCTCTGAAATAATAGGTTTAAATAAAGAAGAAATCAAGCTCCCTCCCCTTCCGGGGAGGGTTGGGGTGGGGACCGCGAAAAGCTATTCTAATAGCAAAGTCGAAGGTTTTTCCTCCAGACAGAAAATAAACACAAGCTAATCCACAAACATTTATTTTATCACTTTCTTATCTTCAATGGTGATTTTTGAACCTTCAGCAAGCATGACAGAATGTGGTTTTATATCGTTTAAAAATTGAAAGTCTTTCCCGTAAACCGCACCAAAATCAACATCTACCTCAGCATCTTTTATGTTATAATGACGCCATCTGGGATGCGTCACTTCGTATTCGTGAGTGACGTTTTTGTCAACTCGAGCATAACCCCAATAATGTTCAGTGATAAATTCTGTTATGCTGTTGCGTGGAATTTCCGAAGATTTCAAGTCCGCCGTAATTTTCAAAGAGTGCCACCGGTTATTCATTTTCCAGTGATAGGCAACTTTCCTAATTTTATCGTCTTTCTTCCATTGATGGCGCATGGGAGCGGTTTCGTAATTCTCTTTATAAAGGCGGTTGGCGACAAAAGTTATCGCGGGTTTGGGAACGAGCTCTTTAATAAAAACAACTCCTCGTTTCCAAGTTCCATTTTCAAATCTCCTGACATAAAACCTTAAATTTACTTCTTCAAAATTAATGTGAAACGGAATCTTTATGCCTAATAGTTTCGTGTTTTTAAACATAAACCCAATTAAACTGACAAAGTATTTGCCTTCCCATAAATCGAGTTCTGTGCCAAACGGGATATATGTTGAAAGGACATCGGGGTCAATCACATAATTGGCAATGGCTAATTTTCTCCATTCTGCGGTTAAGAAACTCATTTATTTGATCAGGTTTAGATTAGCGCGATAAACACCGATATTAAGCAATAAATTAAAATGTTCAAAATATATTATTTCCTTTTTGCAAAAATTGCGTTTATTACTTGATCATAGGCTTCAAAAAATGATAAAGTGCTGTATTGGGGTGAGTTTATTATTTGAATGCGCTAATTTCCCCTGTATGAATAACTGTTTTTAATTTAGTTTCCCAAACCTAATTCAAAATCCACCAAAGTCTGCTTTAAACGCTAGCAAAAGAAAACGGATTTTTTGTAAATGATTTATTCAAAATCCACCAAAGTCTGCTTTAAACTCCGCTCGATCATTTCCAGAGCACGGTCAATAGTAACTCGTTTTGTTCTAAACGAAAGGATAGCGATACGGATAACAAATTCTCCTTTTAGTATGGTGGAACTCAAAAAAACACTGCCATCCTGATGAATATTTTGCATCAACTTTTTATTGAAATCATTTTGATGTTTTTCAGTCGGATACCAAAAGTAACTGACCGATAAATCGGGTTTTGGCCCCACTTTACATCCCATTGCGATTAATTTTTTTCTGAAATAAGTGGTCAGTAATAACTTCTCTTCCAAAGCAGCAACAAAAGGTTTTATACCGTGTAATTGCAAAGGCAGCCACATCCGCAAACCTCTAAAGTGTTTGGTTAATTCCGGAGAGACGTTTGCGGGTTCATTTGCCAGATCTGCTGTGACAGCATCCTGCAAATAGTTTCCGGTGGAGCGATGAGAATGTAAAACCGCTTCTCCATCTTTGATCAGAACGGCGCCTAATCCATAAGGTAAAAACATTCCTTTATGTGGATCGACAACTAAAGAATCTGCTTTTTCAATTCCTTTAAAAGATTCTTTTTTGGAGGTTAATACAAAGAACCCACCATAAGCTGCGTCGATGTGATACCACAAGTTGTGGTGTTTAGCAATTGTTGCAATTTTTTCCAAAGGATCAATCGCTCCCACATCAGTTGTTCCCGCAGAAGCTATAATTAAAAAAGGATGCAGTCCTAAGGAAAAATCTACCTCAATTTGTTTGTTGAGTGTACCGGTATCAATTTTATAATCCTCATCTAATTCGAGGTGTCGAATAATTACATCTTCCAAACCGATAATCCGCAAAGCTTTTTTGAGGCAGTGGTGTGCTTGTTCGCTGAGATATACTACAGATTTGGTAATGTGTTCATTTTTTATTTTGTGTTTATCCCGTGCAGCAGTCAATGCAATAAGATTAGCAATCGACCCCCCGGAAGCTAAATTCCCCACCGCTGTTTCCGGAAAAGAAAACACTTTTTTCAGCCAGGTAATCACTTCATTTTCGATGGCGACAGCTCCCGGAGAAGCATAAGAAACCCCGGCGTATTCATTGGAAACTGCGGCTAAAAAATCACCCAAAGCCGCAGCATAAATTCCTCCTCCGGGAATGTATCCCACATGTCCGCCCGAAGCGGCGCGTAAGCCAAGCTCATTGACTTCCTCTTTGAAAATACTGAGAATATCGTCTAAGGTTTTTGTTGAATTATCCCGAATTTTTAGCTTATCAAAATTTGGGGTTTTGGTGTTAAAAGACTCCGCTTCAGGTAGAGCTTCGATAAAATCATCAGTGAATTGTTTTACCTTTTCTATTAGTATTCCGCGTTGGGCAATGGGAATTTCCAAAGTTTGAGATTCATTTTCGAAGGCTTTTATCTTTTTGATTAAATCTTTCATGGTGACAGGTTTAAAAACTCATATTAATCGATGAAAATGATGAGATGGCATTTTCAAAATGAGGAGTAATCTTGCTTTTTCGTAATCAAACTTGGCAAACAAAAATAGAAATTTCTAAGGATAAATTATTCTAATTTGCTTTTTAAAAGGTGATTTCGGAAAGTTTAACTACAAAGTTTGTGGAGTTTTGTACAGAGTTAGAAAAAATAATTTCTGAATATTGTCGGTGTTTAAAAGATCCGAAAAAAATAAATGGCATCTAAAGAGTTTAAACAATTAATGGTTCTGCTATTATTAAAATGGTAAATAGGTTTCGGTTTAAAAATAGCTCAAATCCTCTTCATATCGAATTCGTATGGAAAATTTACTTCTTCCGACGGATGGCGGGTTTTAGTAAAGTTTGGTGAGTTGTTTTAGGGACTAAAGTAGAAATAAATCTGAAGGAATATAAGGACTTCAATGAAGCTGAACAACAGTAACCCATATAAGTGAAGCGCAGTTTGACAACCACATATTGATTATAATTTAAAAATAAAAGCATCTGCCGATTTTGTTATAGAGCCAGATTCGGGTTGATTTTTCATTATTTTACATAATTTTAATCTGGCTTCAAATTAATTTTAATCGTGCCAAGTTAACGTCCATTATTAAACCGCCAGAGTGTAGCTGTTGTTTTTTGCTGTATGAGATTTTATGTTGAGTTGCTGTTGCCCCATACCAATCTATACTAGATCCTCCTCTATCATTTGCTACACAATCTAAATTTCCAATGATATTCCAATCCAATTCTCCTCCGGTACTAAAAGGATCAATTGTGTACATATCAACACCGTTGAGTGGTTGAACAGATGAGTAAACAACATCTCCATTCAGAGAGCCAATTAACCACCAGTGGGTGTATTTAGTGGTATCTACAACATGTGAGAATCTAAATATAGTATCAGATAGATCAATATTACCTAAAGTGTACGATTCTCGAGGAGGATTCCCCATTATCACTTAGAAAGAGAATTGTATTTTCTAATTTCCCTTCATTAGGAGTATTAATTTCAACAAGAGTAGCACGACATGAAGTTAAAATCAAAATTAAAAAATAATTATCACCCCGAATTTGTAGTTTTTGATGTTTTTCATAATAGAAGAGGCTTTTGTTTCTGTTAAATTTGAAAAAATATTGCTATATAGGTGCTGTTATAGTTGGTTTTATGGTCAGTTTTTGTTTTTTAATTGATATTAACTCTTTAGCTTTCCAAAATCATTAAATTTATCCTTGTGCTTTGGAGCAGTTTCTAAGTGTACTTGTATTTTGAATAAGTTTTCGAGCTGCTGAATTCCGTATTTAAACTTTTCCAAAGTCCGTGCATTGCACATTAGAACTTTGAAAAAAAATGGAAAAACCTTAAAGAACAGTCATCATCAAGACTTAACCATTCACCTGGTACATTCCTCAAAAAATCTTCATATCTCCATCCTTTATCCACTCTCGTTTTTTCATGAAAATATAAATGAGATAGGAGAGCAGCGCGGGTAAAACAAAATGCAAAAGAAGCATGCTCGAGAAAATATGTCCGGTAGAGACTTCCGTTTTTAAAGCATTATAAGTTCCGATTTGTCCGACGAATGCACAAGTTCCCATGCCGGACTCTAAGGCAGTGTTTTTCATTTGAAAGAAAATCAGCGCGATAGGTCCAATAATCGCGGCAGAGATTGTTGGGGGAATCCAAATCTTCCAGTTTTTATAAATGTTGGGCATTTGCAACATACTGGTGCCTAAACCTTGAGCTAAAAATCCTTTCATGCCGTTGTCTTTATAGCTGATGGTTGCAAATCCTATCATTTGTGCACAACATCCAATCGTCGCTGCACCAGCGGCTAAACCTTCCAACTCTAACATCAAACAAAGTGCTGCGGAGGAAATTGGCAAGGTGAGCGTCATCCCGACAATTGTGGCGATTACAATTCCCATAATCAAAGGATTAGCAGCAGTAGATAATACGATTATACTTCCAATACCTTCCATCATCGTTTGAATTCCCGGGCCGAGTAAGATGGAAAATCCTACTCCGGCGAGTATGGTGATAATTGGAGTAATCACAATATCTAGACGCGTTTCTCCGGAGATTAGTTTTCCGATTTCTGCCGCTAAGATGGCGGCTAAAAACACAGCTAAAGGTCCACCCATATCATAAGCCGCCAAACCGACTACGGCAGAGGAATACATTACTAATCTCGGAGCATTCAAGCTGAAGGCTATCGCCAAAGCGATGGCCGGGCCGGTGGCTTGTTGCGCAAAAGGCCAAATAATTTCAGAAAAGAAAGGAATATGCAGTTCATCTCCAAGCGTCTTAAAAATTGTTCCGACCAAAAGCGTAGCAAATAATCCATAAGCCATCGCACTCATCGCATCGACGAAATATTTCCTTGCCGAAATCTCAACTCCCTTGCGCTGAAGAAATGCTTGCATAAAGAATAGTTTCTGCGAAGATAGTGCTATCAAAACTTTTTCAAAATTTTTGAGTTGAGCCTTTTCCAAAGTTTTCAAATTCCCCCTTCTACTTTGGAAAAGTTGAAATTAGAGAGGAGCTTCTTGATTGATTAGAGTTTTCCGAAGTTTCAATTCCCCCACTTTTACTTTTGAAAAGTTTTCTCAATGTGCCTTTAAACTCCTAAAAAGTTGAAGATCTTTGCAAAATTAAATTTTGAATAAGATGGAAAAAACTTGGCGTGAAGATTGGTCGAATTATTCGCGACCGGAAAACAAATCTTTTGAATCGGCAGTTAATGACGAGCTCCTAATCCTCTGGGAAAAAGGAAAGAAAATATTGAACACCAAAAATACGAATTATTCCTATGGCGGTTTAGAAGATGTGCTCAACCAAGGGTTGTATTTTGTTCCGATAGGTGAAGTTAAATCGGTTTTGGTTTTGGGCATGGGCGCGGGTTGTGTGGTCGAATCACTGAGGAATAAATATAATTATCAAGGTCCGATTACCGGAGTAGAATTGGATCCGGTAGTTATCCAAATCGCCAATGACGAATTCGACTTGCAAAAAGATCAACTGGTAGAAGTTATTCAAGCTGATGCTGCGGAATATATTGCCCATTCTACACGTAAATTTGATTTGGTAATTGTCGATTTATTTATCGACTTAAAGGTGCCGGAGCAATTTTACGGGAAAGGTTTTTGGCAAAATGTGGAATCCCGCGTAAATGACAATAAATTCGTGCTATTTAATGCGGGAATTAATTTGGATCACGCAGAGATAAAAAAAATTCTAAGTAACGTTCCAACAAGTTTTGAGCATCAAATTAGAGCAAAATTATCGTTTACTAATACGGTGATTAATTTTCGGAAAAATCGAAGTGACTTCTTTGATCTATTTTAGGTCAATCATTTTCTTGAAAAGTAATTTTTCGAATATGCTTTCAAATCCTATCTTTGTAAAAACAAGTTTTGTTGTGAAAGAAATGGGAAAGGATTTATTCAGAAAATGGTTGAGTTATTTCAAACCTCAAAATAAATTTTTTGATTCTGAAATAAATAGCCGCTTAGAAGTCCGCTGGATAAAAGGTAGGAAAATTTTAAATACAAAAATCGCCAATTATTCTTACGGTGGATTACAAGAAGTCTTGGAACGTGGACTAAACCGAATTCCATTAGAAAATGTTAATTCCGTATTGGTTTTAGGAATGGGCGGAGGATGTGTGGTCGATTCTCTAAGGAATAAATTTGATTATCGAGGGCCGATTACGGGGGTAGAAAAAGATCCGGTGGTCATTCAAATTGCTAAGAACGAATTTGGCATTCACAAAGATCGACAAGTAGAATTGATTGAGGCGGAAGCTAAAAAGTATATTATTCACTCCGATCGTAAGTTTGATTTGGTTATCATTGATTTATTTATCGATGTCAAAGTGCCATCTCGATTTTACAGTAAAAAATTCTGGAAATATATTGAGAATTCTGTTAACAAAAATGGTTTCGTCTTGTTCAACGCAGGAGTCGATTTGTGTGAAGAAAAATTAGACGAGTTTTTAGAAAGAGTCCCATCAAGTTTTGTTTATCAAATAAAATCTGAAGTTTTGGGAACAAACACGGTGATTATATTTCAAAAGTTTTATTGAGATATGTTTTTCAATATGTTGTTTTACAAAGTAGTTTTATATCTCAATCCCTAAAATAAAATCGGATTTAAGCATTAGTTTTGTGAAATGTTTTAGTAACTTATATTGATTGTAAGAAACAAAAAACCCAGGAGAATTATATTATGAGAATTGCTTCAAAATTGAAACGGATTTCTCTTGCTTTCCGCGGCGGATTACGCCTAAATAATAAGAATGGATTAACCGGAAAAAAACTCGATCACGTCTTGACCAGCAGTATGTATGCTATGCAAGACTGGGCATATCTCAATTCTTATGAAACCGGACTTGATGACCAACAACTCGAAGCTTTAGTAGATCATTATTGGAATATAAAGGACAGGCATGCCGGATTGGAAATTATCAATCACTTGATGAAACGCAACCGGAGTGAGAATTTGGACGCTTTATATGTCGCTTATGAAATTGAGGATTATCCGCAATACTTAAAGTTTAAACTCTACGAAGATGAAGAGGATATCATCAAAGAATATGTCAAGTATTTTGATCGGTTAAAAATCATCGTACCCCAACTAATAGAAAAAGAGGTTTTTAAAGAATATGCTGAGGTGAAAAAAGTGCAAGACTCCGGATGGAATTTAGCGCAGGCAAGTTTTTTGATAAGAAGTTGTTACGATTTAGGGTATTTACAACAGCAAGAAGTGGAAGCGCTTTTAGAACGGGTTTATCAAGAGCTAAAAACACATTGTTCCACTTGGCAAGAATACACCGCATCATTCATTCTGGGAAGAGAGATTGATGGGTGGGAGCACACCAATCGAATAATTTGGAAAGCGGAAAAATTATTAACGGATAAACGCAGTCCGTTGAGCGACAAAACCCATATTTAATTCAAAGAGTAAGCTCACAAATAAACTTATATTATTTTAATTTTTTACGATTTGCTTCACCCCGACTTGTCCATTTTCTAACTTAAACCTAACCAAGTAATTCCCCGTTGGAAATTCGCTTAAGTCAACTCGATTAGTGAAGGAGAATTTTCGAATGATTTTCCCTTCAAAAGAAATGATTTGAATTTTCGTAATCGGCGTTTCAGTTTGAATATGTAAGACATCGGAAGTTGGATTGGGAAATACCATCAAATTATCTTCCTTTTCAAATTTATTCACAGAAAGCAATTCATTATAAGCCCAGCCGAAATCCGGAATGCCATATCCTAATTGATCTGTGGGATTTTCGAATAAACTGGCTGATTTTCTCACTTTTTGCTTGAGATCTTCAGGATGTACTTCCGGGAAAGCTTGAAGCAAACACGCCATTGCACCGGTTATTATCGGAGAGGCGAAGGATGTTCCGTTGGCGGTATAAACACCGGAGCTATCCAAAAATGCCGCATCGGCTCCTAAAGCAGAAACGTCGGGTTTAATGTGACCATCAGCAGTTGGTCCAAAAGAAGTAAACCAAGCGGGGAAACCATCTGTATCTACTGCTCCAACAGTGAAAACTCCTTTTGCATCTGCTGGAGCGGTGATGTAATGCCAAGGCTTACTGCCTTCATTTCCCGCGGCGGTTACTGCAATCATTCCTTTTTCCGCAGCAATTTGTCCAGCTCGGGAAATATAAGTTGTCTCCCCGTCCATATCATCATAAGTGTAATCATAACGCGGATCGTCAAATTCAGAATACCCCAGAGAGGTATTGATGATATCCACCCCTAAACTGTCGGCTTGTTCAGCAGCCAAAATCCAGTTAACTTCTTCATCCGGAAGTTCGTGCTGGTTGTTTTCGGTGATAAACAAGTAGTAATCAGCATCTATCGCCGTGCCCATATATTCTTCTTCTAAATAACCAGCAATGGTTGAAAGCACTTTAGTACCGTGATCTCCACCTGAAAAAAGTTCGTCACTGTTAGCGACAAAATTATATCCTCCTTTCAGTTGATTGTTATCGCGAAGATAAGCAAACCCTGCTGCGGTATCCACATCCACAAAACCATTATCCATCACCGCTATGGTGATTCCTGTTCCGGTAAACCCTTCGTCAAATAAGCCTTGCAAATTAATTTGATTGATTTGATCAGTCGCCAAACCATAATCGATTTCAGCAATGTTGAAAGTAGTCTTTTTTAGCTGATTTTCAATCTGAAATTTTTCTATCGATCTTTTACTGGTCAGTGGAGTAGGATTGTTGACAAAAGAAAATATTTCTCCTACGAAATCTAAGTTTTCAACAGCTTGAATTTCCGATTCTGTACACCAAGCAAAAATGCCATTAAACCATTTAGAAATTCCAATCGGTTCGACACCTAAATTTTTAATTTCAGCGATATAATCGGAATGAACCGGGACATCTAAAGCATCTAAATCAATGTTGTATTTATCCCTTCGATCCAATGCTTTTTCTGAAAGCATTGCTGTCGGATTTTCATAATAATAGGTTGAATCGGGTTTATCGGTAAACTGGATCAGCGTTAAATCTTGAGCAAATCCAAATAATGTTCCAAGCAATAAAACTGCTGTAAAAATAAATCTCATCGATCGATGTTTTAATAATCACTTTAAGAAACCTTCAAAAATAGGAAAAGCAGTTCAAGAAATTTATTTTAGTCTCAATTATTTAAAAATAGCGCCACTAACTTCGATATTTACTGCGATTTTGGAATTAAAATAATGACCAATGAAAAAATATTTTTGATTTTTTCGATATAAATTGATTATTTTTTTAAAAACATATTCTATATTTGCCATTCAACATATCATATTGAAAGTATTTCAGTACATATTGCTCAGTTGTTTATTGTTGGTTTACGTCAGCCAGCCAGCGATGTCTATGGCATTAAATCATTCCCATGAAATGGAATGTTGTACTGAAGCTGAGAGAAATGGTAAGCAAGATATGTCGTGTTGTGATGAACACACTTCGGATAAAGATAATTGTGATAGTGGTCTTTGCGGATGTCCAGTGGTAACCTCAATTTCTGCATTTACTGCAAATTCCAACAAGGAAACAAAGTTTGCAGATCTTTATTTCGAGCATATTTTCCCTTTTCCTTGGTCTAATATTCAGACCCCTTTTTTCCAAATCTGGTCTCCCCCTGATTTAGCATAATACATACGCAACCACCTCATTTACTTGCAGGTGATTCTTCGTATTCCCATATACGAACTTTTTTGTTGTGTTTAATATTCTGAGTTAATCTCAATCATTAAATCATGTATTACTGCTAAATCAACAATACACATGCTAAATAAAGGCATAAAATTTCTTATAGAAAACAAGCTGGTCGCCGTCTTGTTGCTCGTACTCTTTATAGGTATGGGAGTTGTAAACGCACCATTTAATTGGGATACGGGTTTTCTACCCAGTAACCCCGTCGCTGTGGACGCCATTCCCGATATCGGCGAAAATCAACAAATCGTTTATACCGAATGGGAAGGGCGTTCTCCACAAAATATCGAAGACCAAATAACTTATCCGCTGACCACAGCATTATTAGGTATTTCCGGAGTGAAGACCATTCGAAGTTCTTCGATGTTCGGTTTCTCCAGTATTTACATCATTTTTGAAGAAGATGTGGAATTCTATTGGAGTCGTAGCCGAATTTTAGAGAAACTCAATTCCTTGCCCGCGGGTTTACTTCCGGAAGATGTGAATCCTTCTTTAGGGCCGGATGCTACAGGGTTAGGACAAGTTTACTGGTACACGCTGGAAGGACGCGATAAAGATGGCAACACAACCGGAGGTTGGGATCTGCACGAACTGCGAAGCATTCAGGATTACTATGTGAAATATGCACTTGCATCGGCAAGTGGCGTTGCGGAGGTAGCATCGATCGGAGGTTTTGTACAGGAATATCAAATTGACGTAAACCCCGAGTTGATGCGGCAATACAATATCAGCCTTTCGGAAATCGTCAAAGCTGTTAAGGAGACCAATAGGGATATCGGTGCCCAAACCACGGAGATCAATCAAGTGGAATACTTGGTTCGAGGACTGGGATATATAGAATCTGTTGCCGATATAGAAGACGCTGTGGTTACTTCGGAAGAATATACTTCTATTCGGATTAAGGATATAGCGAATGTGAATCTTGGCCCCGCCCCCCGGAGAGGGATTTTGGACAAAGAAGGTGCTGAGGTGGTAGGGGGCGTAATTACAGCACGATACGGAGCGAATCCGATGGAAGTTATCAATAACAGCAAAGAGAAAATAGAACAAATTAAAGCGGGCCTGCCGTCCAAAGAACTTGCAGATGGCACCAAATCGCAACTTACGATAGTTCCATTTTACGATCGTTCAGAACTTATTCAAGAAACTTTGAATACTTTGAACGAAGCGTTAAGCTTGGAAATACTCATTACGATACTCGTCATTATCGTGATGGTTTTCAATCTAAGAGCATCAGTACTCATATCAGGACTTTTACCTGTTGCTGTACTCATGGTTTTTATTTCGATGAAGTATTTTAATGTCGATGCCAATATTGTGGCTTTATCGGGAATTGCGATTGCAATCGGAACCATGGTGGATATCGGGATTATTCTCACTGAAAATATTATCAGGCATTTGGATCAGGAAAAGAGACGTTATGATGAAACCGGTGAAAAAAGACCTATTAATATCGTGGTCTATGAGGCAAGTGCCGAAGTTTCCGGGGCTATTCTTACCGCGGTATTGACCACAGTAATCAGTTTTATTCCGGTATTTACAATGGTTGGAGCAGAGGGGAAACTATTCCGGCCTTTAGCGTTTACAAAGACAGCGGCAATTATAGCATCTCTTTTAGTCGCGCTCTTTTTTATCCCTCCTTTCGCTGCTTATTTGTTTAGAAGAAGAAATATCAGAAAAGCAATTGGAAATGTAATCAACGGAATATTAATTGTTCTCGGGGTTGCAGCAATCGTTTATGGGTATTGGTTGGGGCTGATTTTAATAGGATTTGGTGTCACCGCACTATTAAAAGATGAGAAATTTGCTTCTAAAATATCCGATAAGGTAATCCTTTCCGAAAAATGGGCTAATTCCATCAACATATTTGTTTCTGCTTTGGCTGTCGTCTTCTTATTGGCAGAGTTCTGGCGACCACTCGGGTTGGAGAAAAGTATATTTTGGAATCTGCTATTTGTCGGCTTTATCTCTTTTGGACTGTTGGCAATCTTCTGGTTATTTCAAAAGTATTATACACAGATTCTCGGATGGGCACTGCGGAATAAAATATTATTCCTGTCTATACCCGCACTCATTGTCACTCTTGGAGTCTTGATTTGGCAAAATACAGGCAAGGAATTTATGCCTTCTTTAAATGAAGGTTCTTTTCTCTTGATGCCTACATCAATGCCACACTCAGGAGTAGATGAAAACAAACGTATCCTTCAACAAATGGACATGGCCGTAGCCGGTATTCCCGAGATTAAAATGGTTGTTGGAAAAGCAGGTCGTACCGAGTCGGCACTTGATCCGGCCCCGTTGTCGATGTTTGAGAATATCATTCAATATAAGTCGGAATACGCGCACAATGAGGATGGAAACCGACAAAGGTTTAAGGTGAATAAAGATGGGTTTTTTGTGCTGAAAGATGGCAGCTTGGTGAATAATCCCAATAGGGAAACAACGAATAGAGACCAATATGAGGAGTCGGAATTTGCTGATCCTTTTTTTGTGGAAGATCAAGATCTTGTTCCCGATAATGATGGCGAATTTTATAGAAATTGGCGACCGGAAATAAAATCGCCCGACGATATCTGGAATGAAATAGTCCGGGTAACCAGACTGCCCGGATTGACCTCCGCTCCAAAATTACAGCCTATTGAAACTCGTCTTGTTATGTTGCAAACAGGAATGCGTGCACCGATGGGAGTTAAAGTGAAAGGGCAAGACCTTCGTGAAATCGAAGATTTTGGAATAGAACTCGAAGAAATTATAAAACATGCCGAAGGCGTAAAAGTGGAAGCAGTATTTGCAGATCGAATTGTCGGAAAACCTTATCTGTTATTGGATATTGAAAGAGATCGACTTGCACGATACGGCATTTCCATTGAAGATGTTCAAGAAATCTTGCAAGTAGCGGTAGGCG
>Ga0079225_10000687_pt1 | contig 18407 bp, 18 predicted proteins | sample Poulit2012_FD_76344 | JGI IMG/M metagenome (GOLD analysis project Ga0079225, IMG submission 76344) | Agricultural soil microbial communities from Georgia to study Nitrogen management - Poultry litter 2012 | ecosystem: Environmental > Terrestrial > Soil > Agricultural land | place: USA: Georgia... | reverse complement strand
GCCCTTCCAGCCGAGCCGCATGAACTGGTCGTAGCGCATCCGCGGTACGCTCCCGCGGATGCGCTACGACCAGTTCATGCGGCTCGGCTGGAAGGGCCTCATCCCGATCTCACTGGTGTGGATCACCGCCGTTGCGATCGTTCGCCGCATCCGGCTCGACGGCGGCCTCGACACCCAGGTCGCGATGATCATCGGCGCCTGCGTACTGGCGTTGTTGGTGGTCGTGATGCTCATTCCTGAACGTACGCCGGCCGAACCCGACGACGAGGAAGAGTTCGACGCCTTCGCCGGCGGCTACCCCGTACCCCCGCCACGAGGTCAGGTGGTGACCTCGCAGGCCAGTAAGCGAAACGAGGAGCTCGTGGCTTCGTCTGCCACGGACTCGCGCGAGGAGGAAGGCAATGGCTGACAACCGGCCGAGCCTGAAGGAACAGCTGTGGGACCCCATCGCCGGCTTCGGCGTCACGTTCCGCACCATGTTTCGCAAACCGGTCACCGAGAGGTACCCGTACGAGAAGAAGCCGACGGCTCCGCGGTTCCACGGGCGTCATCAGCTGAACCGCTGGCCCGACGGCCTGGAGAAGTGCATCGGCTGTGAGCTGTGCGCCTGGGCGTGCCCGGCCGATGCGATCTACGTCGAAGGCGCCTCGAACGGTGGCGACGACGAGCGCTACTCTCCCGGCGAGCGGTACGGCCGCGTGTACCAGATCAACTACCTGCGCTGCATCTTGTGCGGGTTGTGCATCGAGGCGTGCCCGACGCGCGCGTTGACGATGACCAACGAGTACGAGCTCGCGGACAACACCCGCGAAAAACTGATCTATGAGAAGCAGGACCTTCTCGCGCCGTTGCTGCCGGGCATGGAGGAGCCTCCACACGGCATGCGCCTCGGTGACGACGACGATGACTACTACCGCAATGCGACCAGTGACACGGTGGCGACAGGAGCGCAGGCGGAGGCCGAAGAGTGAACCCGTGGGCAGAGTTCGCGTTCTGGGCCATGGGCACCGTCATGGTGGCGTCCGCGCTCGGCATGGTGCTGGCGCGTAAAGCAGTGCATTGTGCGCTGTTCCTCGCGACGATCATGATCTCGCTCGCGATCATGTACGCGGCCCAGGGCGCGCCGTTCCTGTTCGCGGTGCAGATCATCGTGTACACCGGTGCGATCTTGATGCTGTTCTTGTTCGTACTGATGCTGGTCGGCGTCGACTCATCCGACTCGATCGTCGAGACGATCAAGGGTCAGCGCCTGCTGGCCGCGTTCGTCGGCATCGTGTTCGGTGTCGTATTCGCAGTCGCGGTGGCGCAGACGACGGTCGGAACGGTCGTCGGCAGCGCCGCAGCCAACGAGGGCGGCAACGTGCACGGAATCGCGTCGCTGCTGTTCTCCGACTACATGTACGCCTTCGAGCTCACCGGCGCGCTGCTGACCGCAGCGGTTCTCGCGGCGATGGTCCTCGCACACCGTGAGCGGCTGACGCCGAAGACTTCGCAGCGTACGCTGGCCGAGCAGCGCATGGCCGACTACGCCGAGAGCGGGAAGCACCTCGGGCCGCTCCCGACGCCGGGTGTCTACGCGCGGCACAACGCAAACGACACTCCGGCCCTGCTGCCCGACGGCTCGATCTCGGAACTGTCGATCTCGCGTACGTTGCGTGCGCGGGGGTCGATGAAGGGAACTCTGGCCGACGACATCAACGAGACGATTCGGATGCTCGACCCCGAGGCGGCACCGCCGACCGACGATGACGTCGACGGCGGAAACGGCGGACACGACGGATCCGCCGACGACGAGGAGGGCGAGGCACAGTGAGCCCGACCTGGTTCCTGACGCTGTCGGCGTTGTTGTTCACCATCGGCGCGACCGGTGTGCTCGTACGCCGCAACGCGATCGTCGTGTTCATGTGCGTGGAGCTGATGCTGAACGCTTCCAACCTCGCACTCGTGACGTTCTCCCGGGTCCACGGGACACTCGAGGGCCAAGTCGCGGCGTTCTTCGTGATGGTTGTTGCCGCCGCCGAGGTGGTCGTCGGCCTCGCGATCATCGTCGCTATCTACCGTGCTCGCCGTTCGGCCTCGGTCGACGACGCCAGCCTGCTTAAGTACTGAGGAGATCTGCGTTGACTCACCTCATGACCAGTGCCGAGCATGTCGGTGCGATCGCACCGGCGAGTGCCGACGGCGCGTACTCGCTGCTGTGGCTGCTGGTGGCGTTGCCGCTGGCGAGCGCGGCACTGCTGCTGGTGGCCGGCAGATGGAGCGACAAGTGGGGTCACCTCCTGGGTACGGCCACACCGATCGCATCGTTTGTCATCGGCCTGATCACGTTCGTCGGTCTGCTCGGGCGCGACTCCGACGACCGTACGATCGGTCAGAACCTGTGGACCTGGATCGATGTCGGCGGATTCCACATCGACATGGACATCCTCTACGATCCGCTGTCCGCGGTGTTCGTGCTGCTCATCACCGGTGTCGGCTCGCTGATCCACATCTACTCGATCGGCTACATGGCACACGACGAGCGGCGGCCGCGGTTCTTCGCGTACCTGAACCTGTTCGTCGCGGCGATGCTCACGCTGGTGCTGGCATCGGACTACCTGGTGCTCTTCCTCGGCTGGGAGGGTGTCGGACTCGCCTCGTACCTGCTGATCGGTTTCTGGCAGCACAAGAACTCCGCGGCGGTCGCCGCGAAGAAGGCGTTCGTCGTCAACCGTGTCGGCGATGTGGGTATGGCCCTGGCGATCATGCTGATGTTCGCGCAGTTCGGCACGACCTCGATCGCGGGTGTCTCGGACGTCGCGAGCCAGGCATCCAACGCGGCAGCGACCGGGCTCGGCCTGCTCCTCCTGCTCGGCGCTTGCGGTAAGTCCGCACAGGTGCCGCTGCAGAGCTGGCTCCTCGACGCGATGGAGGGCCCGACCCCGGTCTCCGCGCTGATCCACGCGGCGACGATGGTGACGGCCGGCGTCTACCTGATCGTGCGGTCCAACTTCATCTACGCCGAGTCCGAGGCGGCACGGACCGCCGTGGTGATCGTTGGCCTGGTGACGCTGCTGTTCGGCGCGTACATCGGTTGTGCCAAGGACGACATCAAGAAGGTACTCGCCGGTTCGACCATGAGCCAGATCGGTTACATGACGCTGGCCGCGGGACTCGGCCCGGCGGGGTATGCGTTCGCGATCTTCCACCTGCTCACGCACGGCTTCTTCAAGGCCAACATGTTCCTCGGCGCCGGGTCCGTCATGCACGCCACGAACGACGATGTCGACATGCGGCACTACGGCGCACTGCAACGCGCGATGCCGATCACGTTCGTCACGTTCGCGGCGGGGTATCTTGCGATCATCGGGTTCCCCGGGTTCTCGGGCTTCTTCTCCAAGGACAAGATCATCGAGGCGGCGTTCGCCGACAACTTGTGGATCGGTCTCGGCGCGATCCTCGGCGCCGGTGTCACCGCGTTCTACATGACCCGGCTGATGATCATGACGTTCGTCTCGGAGAAGCGCTGGCGCGAGGACGTGCACCCACACGAGTCGCCGAGGGTCATGACGGTGCCGCTGATCGTGCTGGCGGCGCTGTCCGTACTCGGTGGCGCGCTCGCGATCGGCGGCTGGATCAGCGACTGGCTGGAGCCCGTCGTCGGTCATGAGGAGCACGACCTCGACATGCCGGTGTGGGTTCTCACCGCGATCGTGCTCATCGTGGTCGCCGCCGGCGTGATCATCGCGTACGCCCGTTACGTACGCGAGCCGATCGCCGACGAAGCACCCACCGACGTCAGCGTGTTCACCAAGGCGGGACGCGCGGACCTGTACGGCGACGCATTCAACGAGGCCGTGTTCATGCGGCCCGGGCAGTACCTCACCCGTGCACTGGTCTTCGTCGACAGGCGTGGAATCGACGGTGCCGTCAACGGCATCGCGACACTCACCGGGCGCACGGCGGAGGCCGTACGCCGGTGGCAGAACGGATACGTGCGTTCCTACGCACTCGCAACCTTTGGAGGCGCGCTCGTCGTGGTGCTCGCAATGCTGGCGGTGAACCTCACATGAGCGGAGAGGAAGTGGCGCGCGCGACGTGGTCGGCATCGGCGCCGGTGGTTGACGTCGCGCCCGCTGTGTGCGCTGTCCGCGAAGCGAGCGTGCGACCGAACGCGGGTGGTGCACGATGAGCTTCCCCTGGTTGACGGTCCTGGCCGCGCTTCCGGTCGTCGGGGCGATCGCCCTGATCGCGTTGCCGCGCGGACGTACGACCGGCGTCCGCCAGACCGCAATGGTCTTCAGCCTCGCAACGCTGGTACTCGCCCTCGTCATGGCGACGCAGTACTCCGCTGGTGAAGGCGGCTATCAGCTGACCGAGACCCATGAGTGGATCGGCATGTTCGGGGCGTACTACGCCGTCGGCGTCAACGGCATCGGGCTCACGTTGATCCTGATGACAGCGATCCTGACACCGATCGTGGTGCTCGCCTCCTGGAAGGACGGCGACACGGGTCGGTGGAGCCCGAACGCGTTCTTCGCTTGGATGCTGCTGCTCGAAGGTCTTGCCATCGGCGTTTTCGCCGCGATGGACGTCTTCTTGTTCTACGTGTTGTTCGAGGCGACGCTGATCCCGGTCTACTTCTTGATCGGCGGTTTCGGCGGAGCGAAGCGTTCGTACGCCGCGATCAAGTTCCTGCTGTACTCGCTGGTCGGCGGACTGCTGATGCTCGCATCGGTGGTCGGGTTGTACGTCGTCTCGGCCGATGCCGGCGAGCCGAGCTTTCTGCTCTCCGACCTGATGAGCCTCGACATCGGCCAGACCACGGGCCGGTGGTTGTTCCTCGGCTTCATGGTCGCGTTCGCGATCAAGGCGCCGATGTGGCCGGTGCACACGTGGCTGCCCGATGCGACTGCCGCCGGTACACCGGGCACGTCGGTGCTCCTGGTGAGCGTGCTCGACAAGATCGGGACGTTCGGCATGATCCGGTTCTGCCTCGGTCTCTTCCCCGAGGCGTCGGACTGGGCCAGCCCGGCGGTGATCGTGCTCGCCCTGATCAGCATCATCTACGGGGCGCTGTTGGCGATCGGCCAAGACGACATCAGGCGCCTGATCGCCTTCACCTCGGTGTCGCACTTCGGCTTCATCGTCCTCGGCATCTTCGTGTTGAACAGCCAGTCGGCCTCCGGCGCCGCGCTGTACATGTTCAACCACGGCTTCTCGACGGCCGCTCTGTTCCTGGTGACGGGCATCCTGATCGCCCGTCGAGGCTCGGCGAACATCTCCGACTTCGGCGGCGTACAGAAGATCGCCCCCTTGTTGGCCGGCATCTTCCTGATCGCCGGGCTGTCGAGCCTCTCGCTACCCGGGTTGTCGCCGTTCGTCAGCGAGTTCCTCGTGCTCGCCGGAACGTTCACGTACTCGATCCCGGCAGCGGTCGTGGCGACGGTGGCGATCGTGTTGGCTGCGCTGTACATCCTGCTCATGTACCAGCGCACGATGACGGGCCCGCTGCGCGACGACAACGCGACGGTCACCGACCTGAAGCCACGCGAGGTCACTGCACTCGCGCCGGCAGTGGTGCTGATCATCGCGTTCGGGTTCTTCCCGCAGCCGTTGCTCGACGTCATCAACCCGGCTGTATCCGACACGCTCGAGCACGTCGGGGTCCATGACCCCGCACCCGAGCATCCGGCCGCTTCGACGGAGGAGGTCCACCAGTGAATGTGATCGCTGCACCGGACATCTCGGCACCCACGATCGAGTACTCCGTCATCTACCCGACCCTGATCGTGTTCGGCGCCGCGTTCGTCGGTGTGCTGATCGAGGCATTCGGGCCGCGCAAAGCACGGCACGGCGCACAACTCGCCGTCACGTTGATCGGGCTGGTCGCCGCACTGGCGGGCACGATCCACGTGGCGTCCGGCCTCGACGAGGTGAAGGGCGATCTGGCTGCCCGGGGCGAAGTGGCCATGGAAGGCTCCCTCGCGGTCGACGGCCCGAGTGTCTTCATCTGGGGTCTCGTCATCGTGCTGGGCTTCATCAGCATCCTGCTGTTCGCCGAGCGTCGTCTCGAGGGCGGGCTGACGGCCTTCGCCGGTCAAGGCGCCGCCATCCCGGGTACCGAAGCCGAGCGCGAGGACACCGCGCAACGCGTCGAGCAGACCGAGGTCTTCCCGCTTGCGCTGTTCGCGATCGGCGGCATGATGGTCTTCGCTTCGTCGAACGACCTGATCACGATGTTCATCGGCCTCGAGGTCCTCTCGTTGCCGTTGTACGTTCTGTGCGGCATCGCCCGCCGTCGCCGCCTGCTGTCCCAAGAGGCGGCGATGAAGTACTTCTTGCTCGGTGCGTTCGCCTCCGCGTTCTTCTTGTACGGCATCGCGCTCACCTATGGCTACGCCGGCAGCCTGACGATGGCGGGTATCGCCGACGCCGTCTCGAACCGCGCCGGTGGGCACAACCTGTTGCTCGCGGGCATCGGACTGCTCGCGGTCGGTGTCCTGTTCAAGGTGTCGGCGGCGCCGTTCCATTCGTGGACGCCTGACGTCTATCAGGGCGCTCCGTCGGCCGTGACGGGCTTCATGGCCGCGTGTACGAAGGTCGCCGGGTTCGGCGCACTGCTGCGGATCTTCTTCGTGGCCTTCGGCGACGCGAAGTGGGACTGGCAGCCGATGATGTGGATCATCGCCAGCCTGACCATGATCATCGGCTCGGTGATCGCGATCGCGCAGAGCGACATGAAGCGGATGCTGGCGTACTCTTCCATCGCGCACGCCGGGTTCCTCCTCGTCGCCGTGGCCGGCGCGACCGGTGCTACGGCAGGCTACACGGGTATCACCAGCGTCGAGGGTGTGCTGTTCTACCTCGCGACGTATGGATTCCCGACCATCGGTGCATTCGCCGTCGTCACGATGGTGCGCGATGCCGGTGGGGAGGCGACCCATCTGTCCCGCTGGGCCGGTCTCGGCAAGGAGTCGCCCATCCTCGCGTCGGTGTTCGCCTTCTTCCTGCTGGCGTTCGCCGGAATCCCGTTGACCAGCGGCTTCATGGGCAAGTGGGCCGTGTTCGGCGCAGCGTGGGCGGGCGACGCCTGGCCTCTGGTCGTGATCGGCGTGGTGATGAGCGCGGTGGCGGCGTTCTTCTACGTCCGCGTGATCGTGTTGATGTTCTTCTCCGACCCCGTCGGTGAGGGCCCGACCGTTGCCGTCCCGAGTTATCTGACCTCGACGGTGCTCGTCGTGACGGTTGCTGTCACAATCGTGTTGGGCATCGTCCCCGGACCGGTGCTCGAACTCGCCCAGAACGCGGGCGCGTTCGTACGCTAGCGCGAGCCTCGAGGAGCCTGTCGTTGTGTCTTCGTCCACGTTTGGCGTGACCCTGCGCGACGACGCGTTCGAGGCGCACGTACGCGACCGGCTCGCAGAGATCGAGCGTGGCCTGGCGAGGGCGATCGACGCAGAAGAGCCGCTCATCGCCGAGGCCGCGACGCATCTGCTGCGCGCCGGAGGCAAGCGCTTCCGACCGCTGCTGGTGTTGCTCGCGGCCGAGTTCGGCGACTCGACGGCAGCCGACATCGTGCCCGCGGCGGTCGTTGTCGAGCTGACACATCTGGCGACGCTGTACCACGACGACGTGATGGACGAAGCGGCGTTGCGACGCGGTGCCGAGAGCGCAAACGCGCGATGGGACAACTCGATAGCCATCCTGACCGGTGACTATCTGTTTGCACGCGCCTCGCGCGTGGTCGCCGACCTGGGCCCGGAGGCCGTACGAATCCAGTCCGATACGTTTTCGCGGCTCGTGCAAGGGCAGATCCGCGAGACCGCCGGACCACGGCCCGGCGCGGACGCGTTGTCGCACTATCTGTCCGTGGTCGCCGACAAGACCGGCTCGCTGATCGCCACGTCGGCTCGCTTCGGAGCGATGATGGCCGGAGCTCCGCGTACCGTCCAGCACGCGTTGACCGAGTTCGGTGAGCGGATCGGCTCGGCCTTCCAGCTCAGCGACGACATCATCGACGTGGCCAGTGACTCCGACGATTCCGGCAAGACGCCGGGCACCGATCTGCGCGAGGGCGTACCCACCCTACCGACGCTGCTCGCGCAAGCGTCTCGCGAGCCACGGGACAACCGGCTGCGTGAGCTGCTTTCCCGACCCATCGGCGATGACGGCGAGCACACGGAGGCACTCGGGCTGTTGCGTCAGCACTCTGCGCTCGACGAAGCGCGGGAGTTCGTTCGTACCCGCTCCGACGAGGCCCGTGCGCTGCTCGCCGACCTTCCCGCTGGTGCCGCCCGCGACGGCCTGGAGTCGCTCTGCGACACGGTTGTGACTCGCATCCGCTGAGGCAGAGTTGGTTCCCCGGCCGCCAGTCCGTGAGCCGCACGTTTCGGCCCCAAAAGTCGCTTGAACGGGGCCGAAACGCGCGGCTCACGGCGGCTCTAGCGGCCGATGCGCTGGTTGTCGATCCGGTACGCGCAGATGACCGACGGCCGCGGGAATCGGTCCGTATGCGGCCACGTCGACGCCGGGTCCTCGAACGTCGCGCCGTCGGCCTCGCCGGGATGTTGCACCGCGGCGAAGACCGTTTGGCCGTCCTCGGAGATGAGCGGCCCGCAGGTCTCGGCCGCTGTGGGCACCGTGAGGAACTGGCGTACGTTGCCGCGCTCACGGCCTCGCGTCGGCACGACGAACAGTCCGTCGTTCGATCCGAGTGCGTTGCCGTCGGTCGAGATCCACAGGTTGCCTTCCGGATCGAAGGCGACATTGTCCGGACAGGAGATCGGACTGACCTTCTCCTTCGGATAGCCGCCGAAGTACGTCTCCGGCGCTTCCGGATCCCCGCACACGAGGAACAGGTTCCAGCTGAAGGTCAGCGCACCCGGGTCGTTGCGCCGTTCGACCCATTCGAGTACGTAGCCGTTCCGGTTGCCGCTGGCCCGTGTCAGAGGCGCATCCAGAGACTCACGCACCATCGAGGAGTCGAGCGGATTCGCCTCATCGGTGGGAACATCGCCACCGCGGTCTGAGTTATTGGTGAGTGCCGCGTACACGCGTCCGGTGACCGGATTGCGCTCGATGTCTTCGGGACGGTCCATTTTCGTCGGGGACACCGTGTCGGCGGCGAGCCGGGTGTCGATCAGTACGTCGGCCACCGACATTCCCTTGACGTAGGACTTCGTCGCCGACGTCAACGCAATCCATTCACCACTGCCGTCGTACTCGTCATCGTCGAGCCCGTCGCCGCTGAACTTCGCGACGTACAGCGTCCCGTCGTCGAGCAGTTCGACGTTGTGCTGGCGCGCCTTGCGGCCGTTGCCGCGCCAGAAGCGCCGCCGCGACACGAACTTGTAGATGTAGTCGCCCCGCTCGTCGTCACCGAGGTAGACCACGACGCGGTTGTCGTCGGTCAGAGCGGTGGTCGCGCCCTCGTGCTTGAACCGGCCGAGCATGGTGCGCTTGCGCGGCCTCGCGTTCGGGCGGAACGGATCGATCTCGACGACCCAGCCGAAGCGGAACGGCTCGTGCGGGTTCTTGGTGACATCGAAGCGCTCGTCGACCTCGGACCAGCCGCGTCCCGCGCCGTCGATGCCGTAGCGGGCGTAGCTCTCGGCGTACGCGGAGTCGAGGTCGCCCGAGGCGTCGAAGTAGCCGTTGAAGTTCTCTTCGCCGGACAGGAACGTACCCCAGGGGGTCATGCCCCCCGAACAGTTTCCGATCGTGCCGAGGACGACCCGTCCGCGCGGATCGTTGTCGGTACGCAGTCGCTTCGCGCCGGCCGCCGGACCGGTCACCCGGATCGGGGTCGTGGCCGTGATGCGGCGGTTCATCCGGGCCTTCTTCACGGGGCGGCGACGCCAAGCGCCGTCCCGTCGTGCCCGTGCGATCTCGAGCACGCTGAATCCGTGTGCCGCCATCTCGATTCGCTTCTTGGTGCCGTCGTCGTACCAGTTCGTCGGGAACATCAGCTCTGGATCCGTGTACTCGTTGTTGACGCCGAGCACGGCACGGTTCTTGCGACCGGGGACGGGGAGGACGCCGACGTAGTCGCAGTTGTAGCCGAACTGCTGCTCCTGGGCCTCGGGTGTCTGCTTGTAGACGTTGAAGCGCGGTGCGTCGGCGGTGATGCGATCGCCCCACGAGACGAGGACGTCGTAGTCGTAGCCGGGCGGGACCGTCACATTGTCGCGTACGTTCGGCCGTACGGGCCGGAACGCCAGATCGGCGCCCTTACCCCCTGGAGCGCGGCGACCCTCGGACTCGGCCGCTGCTGCGACGCCTGGCACGGCCGCCCCCAGACCGATCGTCACGGACGCTGCCGCACCTCCCTTGAGGAGGGCGCGTCGGGCGACGACGGAGGTGAGAACGTCCGACATGTGCTGGTTGTCGGAGGTGTTCGGGATCGGCTTACTGCAGGCGTCGCCACAGCGGTAGTAGCACGTCATCGCACTGCGGGATCCGTGTGGACCGGTCTGATTGAGCAACGGTAGAAGGCGTCGAGTCATCGCATTCGCTCCAGGTGCGGGGAGTTGAGACTTGCGATCGCGACGCTAGGAGCCCGAAACGTGGATCAGGTGACGCGTACATGAACGGCCGGCGAGCAACCGTTCAACGCAGTCACGGTCGACGTTGCTGCTCGGCGACGCGCAGGAGCCGCCGGCGGTATGCGATGCCCTCCGCGGTGATGATGGCCAGCGCGAGCCACACCAGGATGAAACCGAGCCAGCGCGCGCCGGTCATGTGCTCATGGAAGATGAACAGCCCGAGGAGGAACTGCAGCGTGGGCGTGACGTACTGGAGCAGGCCGAGCATCGTCATCGTGATGCGATTCGCCGCACCCGCGAACAGCAGCAGCGGAATGGCGGTCAGGACCCCCGCAAGGACGAGCAGCACGGCGTTGCCGACGCCACGATGCCCGAAGGAGCCGCTTCCCTGGACATCGAGTGCGACAAGGTACGCGAGGGCGATCGGAGCGAGGATGAGGGTTTCCAGGCCGAGGCCCTCGAGCGCGCCGACACCGACCTTCTTCTTGACCAGACCGTATGACCCGAACGAGAACGCGAGACACAGCGAGATGTACGGCGGGTGGCCGTAGTCGACGCTGAGCTCGATGACGGCGGCGAACGCGAGTGCCAATGCGCACCACTGGATCACGCGGAGGCGCTCGTGGAGCACGACGACGCCCATCACGATGGTGACGAGCGGGTTGATGAAATAGCCCAGAGCGGTTTCGACAACATGACCGTTGTTGACGCCGTAGATGTAGACGCCCCAGTTCGTCGCGATGAACACCGACGCGAGTCCGAGCATGGCGAGTCGGCGCGGGGAGCGTACGACAGCCCAGATGCTCTGCCATCGTGCGAGCGCGCTCACCAGCACGACGACGAGCAGGAGTGACCAGATCACCCGGTGTGCGAGGATCTCGACGGCACCTGCCGGCTCGAGCAACGGAAAGTACAGCGGGAAGAAGCCCCAGAGTGTGTACGCCGTGGCGCCGAACACGAATCCTCGACGTGCGTCGTTCACCACGTGAGTTTAGTCTTCCCTGTGTCGTCGAGCCCGCCGACGTACCTCGGCGGGCTCGGGCGAACACACATCCCGCGGCCGAACGAGCTCACGATCCTCCGCGCAGGAGGTCAGCTGACCTTCCAGGTGTCGGGGCCGTTGATGAGGGTCTGCAGGTCGCCGGCGCCGTTCATCTCGGTGGCTGCGTGTACTTGCTCACGGGCGAGGTCGTCGTAGGTGGGGCGTTCGACCTGGCGGAAGATGCCGACGGGCGCCCTGTCGAGGCGTCCGGCATCGGTGAGTCGTGACAACGCGAATGCCAGGCTCGGGTCGTCGGCGTGAGCATCGTGGATGATGAGTCGGTCGACGTCGGTTTCGTCGGCTACGTCGATGACGTCGAGCGAGCCGGTTGCACCGTCGCGTACGAGTCCGTACTCGTCGTTCGAACCGAAGCGTACGGGCTCGCCGTGTTCGAGCGGGATGACCGCGCGATCCTTCGTCTCGGGATCCTTGATGGCGTCGAACGCGTTGTCGTTGAAGATCGGGCAGTTCTGGTAGATCTCGACCAGGGAGGTGCCACGGTGTGCGGCTGCCTCGCGCAGCACGGTGGTCAGGTGCGAGCGGTCGGAGTCGATCGTGCGGGCCACGAATGTCGCCTCGGCGCCGAGAGCGATCGACACCGGGTTGAACGGTGTGTCGAGCGAGCCGTGCGGAGTCGACTTGGTGACCTTGCCGAGCTCGGACGTGGGGGAGTACTGGCCCTTCGTCAGCCCGTAGATCCGGTTGTTGAACAGCAGGATCGTCATGTTCACGTTGCGCCGCAGCGCATGCACGAGGTGGTTGCCACCGATCGACAGTGCATCGCCATCACCGGTGACGACCCACACCGACAGATCGGAGCGGGTGGTCGCGAGGCCGGTTGCGATCGCCGGTGCGCGGCCGTGGATCGAGTGCATCCCGTACGTGTCGAGGTAGTACGGGAAGCGTGAGGAGCAGCCGATTCCCGAGACGAACACGATGTTCTCGCGCTTGAGCCCAAGCTCGGGCAGGAAGCCCTGGACGGCGGCGAGGACGACGTAGTCGCCGCAGCCAGGGCACCAGCGCACTTCCTGGTCGGAAGCGAAGTCCTTGCGCTTCTGCGTCTCGTCGGTTGTCGGCACTGATGCGAGCCCGTCACGGGCCAGCGATGGTGTCGGCAGGTCGACCGAGGTCATCGTGTCGCCTCCTCATCGAGGGAGTCTGCGGTTGCGCGGATCACGTCGGCGAGCTCGGCCGCTCCGAACGGAAGGCCGCGTACCTGGTTGTAGCCGATGGCGTCGACGAGGTATTCCGAGCGGACCAGCATGCGTAGTTGGCCGAGGTTCATCTCGGGTACCAGCACCTTGTCGTACCGGCGCAGCACGTCGCCGAGGTCGGCGGGGAACGGGTTCAGATGCCGCAGGTGTGCTTGCGCGACGTGGTGTCCCGACTGGCGCGCGCGGCGTACGCCGGCGCCGATCGGACCGTAGGACGAGCCCCAGCCGAGAACCAGCAACCGGGCCTCTCCGGTCGGATCGTCGACTTCGGTCGGCCCGATCGTGTCGGCCACCCGGTCGACCTTCGACTGCCGGAACGTCACCATGCGGTGATGGTTCTCCGGATCGTAGGAGATGTTTCCCGTGCGGTCGGCCTTCTCCAGACCGCCGACCCGGTGCTCCAGACCGGCGACGCCCGGTGTCGCCCAGGGTCGTGCGAGCGTGTCGGGGTCACGCAGGTACGGCAGGAACTCCTCGGTGCCGTCGTCGGCGGCGTGGTTGGGTTCGGTGGTGAAGTCGGGGCGGATACGTTCCAGCTCCGCGGCGTCGGGTATCGCCCACGGCTCGGAGCCGTTGGCGATGTAGCCGTCGGACAACAACATCACCGGTGTGCGGTAGGTGACCGCGATCCGTGTCGCCTCGAGCACGGCATCGAAGCAGTCGGACGGCGACTTGGGCGCGACGATCGGGATCGGTGCTTCACCGTTGCGCCCGAACATCGCCTGCAGCAGATCGGCCTGTTCGGTCTTGGTGGGAAGCCCGGTCGACGGCCCGCCGCGCTGGACGTCGATCACCAGCAACGGAAGCTCCAACATCACCGCCAAACCGATCGTCTCCGACTTCAGCGCCACACCCGGACCCGAGGTCGTGGTGACACCGAGCGATCCGCCGAACGACGCGCCGAGCGCGGCACCGATCGAGGCGATCTCGTCTTCTGCCTGGAACGTGGTGACGCCGAAGTTCTTGTGCTTACTGACCTCGTGGAGGATGTCGGAGGCCGGGGTGATCGGGTACGCGCCCAAGAAGACCTCGAGACCGGTCTGCTGGCCGGCGGCGACGATCCCGTACGACAACGCGGCGTTGCCGGTGATGTTGCGGTACGTACCCGGGGGGAGAGTAGCGGGTTTGATCTCGTACGAGGCGGCGAACGCCTCGGTCGTCTCGCCGTAGTACCACCCCGTACGGAACGCCGTCAGGTTCGCATCGCGGATGTCGGGCTGGGATGCGAAGCGCTGGGAGAGGAACTCGACCGTGCCATCGGTCGGTCGGCCGTACATCCACGACAGCAGCCCGAGGGCGAACATGTTCTTCGCCCTACCGGCATCCTTGCGTGACAGCCCGAACTCCTGGATCGACTCGACCGTGATCGACGTCAGATCGAGCGCATGCAGGTTGTACGACTCGAGCGAGCCGTCCTCCAGCGGGTCGGTTTCGTAACCGGCCCGGGCGAGATTGCGCTTACCGAAATCGTGGGTGTCGACGATGAGGATGCCCCCATCGGCGAGATCACCGATGTTCGTCTTGAGCGCGGCCGGATTCATCGCAACCAACACGTCGGGCCGATCACCCGGGGTGAGGATGTCGTGGTCGGCGAAGTGCAGCTGGAACGACGACACCCCCGCCAACGTGCCTTGCGGAGCCCGGATCTCGGCCGGGAAGTTCGGCAGAGTCGACAAGTCGTTACCGAATGCCGCGGTCTCCTGGGTGAACCGATCGCCCGTCAGTTGCATACCATCGCCCGAGTCGCCGGCGAACCGGATCACGACACGATCCAGCTGCTGCACTTGCTTCGTCACGACCAGGCGATCCTTTCGACGGAGTGATCCACCGCCTTCCATGGTATGGCGGAACTTCTTTTACGGTACGCGTCCCACCATCTGGATGGCATGACCGGGATCACGGGCGGCACGGTTTGCGCCCGCCGCCCGGGTTCCGACGTCGGGAACGGCCCGAGGTCATGTCCGCAGATACTCGGTCGACCACGGACCGACGGCAGTGCCGAGGATCACGGTGTCCACTTCGGCGCCGTCGAAGTGGACTGCGCCGCCGGGGACGTAGATGAAGCTGCCCGGAGGGTACGTGCCGGCGGTTTCGCGGTCGAGTCGGTCGGCGTAGCCGAGGCGTAACTCGCCGCTGGCGACGACCAGGTGGGCATCGGCGGTATGTGAATGCGGCGGGTCCCAGACGCCGGCAGGGATGTGGAAGGCGTACGTGAACGTCACACCCGGCTCTCGCGTGCCGACGAGGGTGGCGGAACGGGTGCCGTCAGGGTTGGTCTGCGCCCATTCGATGCTGTCGACGGTCGTGGCGAACGTGTGCGCGATGATCGGTGGTTGTGGCGTCATGCCCGTACGACGTTTCCGATCGCTGCGTCGTGAGATCGTCAGCGATAGTTGATGAACTGCGTCGCGAAGTCGAGGTCGGCCTCCTTGACGAGGGCGATCACCGCCTGCAGGTCGTCGCGCTTCTTGCTGCTGACGCGTAGCTCGTCGCCCTGGACCTGGGTCTTCACGCCTTTGAGACCTTCGTCACGGATCAGCTTGGCGAGCTTCTTGGCCTGTTCCTGGTCGAGCCCGTCCTTGAGGGTGCAGCCGATCTTGGATTCCTTGCCCGACTGGCGCGGCTCACCGGCATCGAGAGCCTTCAGCGAGACTCCGCGCTTGACGAACTTGTTCTTGAGCACATCGAGCGCGGCAAGGGCCCGCTCGTCGGCGTTCGCAGTGATCTCGATGCCGAGTTCGCCGACCTTCTCCACGTTCGCGCCGGTGTTCTTGAAGTCGTACCGCGTCGCTAGCTCGCGGGAGGCCTGGTTGATCGCGTTGTCGACCTCCTGCTTGTCGACCTTGCTCACGATGTCGAACGACGACTCACTGGCCATTGCTGTCCTCCGATGGGTTGGTGTGATCGACCGCGGTTTCATCGATCGGCGGGTCCTACGCTATTGTTTCTGCTCGTTGCTCCATTGTGTCGCGGGGGCCGCTCTGGCCCTCGTACGTGGTGCACGTCCCGGCAGGTTGCCCGAGCGGCCAAAGGGAGCTGACTGTAAATCAGCCGGCATTGCCTTCAGAGGTTCGAATCCTCTACCTGCCACGCACGAGCCCGGCCCGATGGGTCGGGCTCGATGTGTTCGGCAGCCTGCGGGTGTTCATGTGGTTCACGGGTTCGGTGGCCCGGTGACCGTGCCCTGATGGAACCTGATCTTCCAGGCTCCGTCGACTCGCTGCCAGATCGACGATCGCCGGGTGCGGTGCGTGTCAGTGCAGGCGTAGGTGAGTAGCACGGTGTCGGGCGCGATGGTGACTGCCTCGAACGCACTTGCCTCGGGCGCGGGCTGCGGGTTGGTGGCGATGGCGTCGATGATCTCGTCTCGCCGCCACAGCCGACCGGACGCCCCGATCTCGGTGAACGCGAGATGGAGGAGCGCTTCAACTGACGCGCGGTCGGCCCGGACGTCTGGGTCCAGCAGTGTGCGCTCGGCTTCGATCACGGCGTCGAGCTCGCCCTCCGGTACGGGTTCAGGCGGGGTCGTCAACGGCGATGCCTTCGTGCTGGGCGGCCCGGCGCAACGCACCGTCGTAGCTGAGGAGTGGGATCCGAACGAACTGGGCGAGTTCGAGGTAGGTCGCGTCATACACCGTGAGGTCGTGCTGCAGTGCGAGCCCGATCAGGCTCGATGGCGACGGAACATGGTGCGCGATCTGGATCGGGAGTCGGGCGAGACGGCCGAGGTGTTCGAGCGCTGCGGCCGCCGGGATGCGTTGTCGTCGCACCGCCGTGACGAGCGCGTTTGACGTCTCCTCGAGGAACAAGATCGGCGCGAGCGCGTCGGGATCGCGAATCAGGAGGCGCTCGACCTTGCGTCTGGCGTCGGCGGCCTCGTCGTCGAAGACCAGCCTGAGTGCCGACGACGCGTCGATCACGTACGTCACCGATCGCGTCCTGAGTCGATCATCTCCCTGATCGATGGATCGCCGGGCCTTTTCGGTACGTGATGCTGGTCCAGGTCGACCAGTACGTCGGCGATCGGGGTTGCGAACGATGCGTCGACCGGTACGAGTCGAGCGACGGCTCGCCCATGCTTGGTAATCGTGATCTGCGCTCCGCGCTCCTCGACGTCATCGAGGAGCGCGGACAGTCGTGTCTTCGCCTCGTACGCGCCAATCGTTATCATGCAGACAGACTAGTCGTCGACTAGTCTGTCTGCAAGGTCCAAATGACGGATTCCTTGCATTGCGTCGGCGTCGCTCCTGATCGACGCCGCGGACCGCCGAGCGGAGATGCGCGGCGGTCTCGTGGAGGCGTGGCCGGGTGTCTCCGGTCGAGCAGGCTGGTGGGAGCGCGGCCTGCGCCGGTACTGCACTCGTGAACGCGGCGCCCCGGGCGATCGGGTCAGCGCGCGTGGCGTTCGGCCACCTTGGTGACGCGGCGGTTGAGGTACCACATCGCCAGGTTGTATGCGGGCGCGAACTTGCGCTGCCACCAGTGGCCGAACGCGATGTCGCGCGAGGTGAAAACGAGGTGGCGCCGTGAGCGCATTCCCCGCATGATTGCGGCTGCGGCGTCCTCGGGTGAGACCGCATGCCGCTGGAAGCGGCCGATCAGCTTGCGTACGTCGGGGGAGTCGCGGTCAACCCCCACGATGTCGACGGTGCCGACGAGTGGCGTGTTCACTGCGCCCGGGCAGACAAGCGTCACGTCGATGCCGTGCTGGGCGAGGTCGAACCGCAGTACTTCGGAGACACCGCGCAGGCCGAACTTCGCGGCGCTGTACGGAGCATGCCACGGGAGGCCGAACAACCCCGCCGCGGAGGAGACGTTCACGAGCTGTCCGCCGCGCCCGGCCTCGATCATCGGCGGTACGAAGCACTCCATGACGTGGATGGGACCCATCAGGTCGATGTCGACCGTGCGGCGCCAGTGCTCGTGCGAGAGCCGATCGATCGTGCCCCAGGTGGAGATGCCCGCGATGTTCATCACGACGTCCATCGAACCGTGCTCGTCGTGGATCTCGTCGGCCAGTGTCCGGACGGCATCGAAGTCTGCGACGTCGACCGGTTTCGCGTACGCGACGCGTCCCCCGGAGTCGCGTACGTCGGCCACGACCTGGTCGAGTTGCTGTCCGTGCAGATCGGTCAGGAACAGCTCCGCACCTTCGGCGGCTGCCGCGAGCGCGGTGGCGCGACCGATGCCGCTGGCCGCGCCGGTGAGGAACACCCTGTGTCCACGCAAGGAGGTGAGAGGCATCCGGGCTCCGAGTCCAATCGATTGAGACGTTCGTACCACTTCACGTTACCGTCTAGTAGACTGGGGTGGAAGGCGCTCGACAGCGCGGCCGCCCTCGGCGGACAATGATCACCCAGGTGGCCGATTTCTCTATTGCCGGTCGTACTGTGTACCATCGGTCGTCGGCTTGCCCCTTTAGCTCAGTCGGCAGAGCGTCTCCATGGTAAGGAGAAGGTCTACGGTTCGATTCCGGAAAGGGGCTCTGGGTTGGATGGTTCGCCGCATGCGGCAGACCCCCCTCCCCGTGGCGGGGTAGCTCAGTCGGTCAGAGCGCACGGCTCATAATCGTGAGGTCGCGGGTTCGAGCCCCGCCCCCGCTACGCAAAGCCGACCGGCATCGGG
>Ga0079225_10000686_pt1 | contig 18407 bp, 21 predicted proteins | sample Poulit2012_FD_76344 | JGI IMG/M metagenome (GOLD analysis project Ga0079225, IMG submission 76344) | Agricultural soil microbial communities from Georgia to study Nitrogen management - Poultry litter 2012 | ecosystem: Environmental > Terrestrial > Soil > Agricultural land | place: USA: Georgia... | reverse complement strand
TTTTTTTGTATAACAGCATTAGTTCGTACAGGAAATAGGTGTTTTAAGAAAGAAAATATTAAAAAGTTAGAAAGGAAAGGTGACTTAACTTGAAACATAATTTAGAAGATATCGAGAACAAGTTCACGACATTTCAAGTTTTAAATGAAGAAGGAGAAGTTGTTAACGAGGAAGCGATGCCCGACTTATCCGATGACGATTTAAAGGAATTAATGCGAAGAATGGTTTATACGAGGATCTTAGACGAGAGATCTATTGCCTTAAATCGTCAAGGTAGACTAGGGTTCTATGCTCCAACAGCGGGGCAAGAAGCTTCCCAGTTAGGTACCCAGTTTGCTTTAGAGAAGGAAGATTTTATTTTGCCGGCTTATCGAGATATTCCTCAATTAATTTGGCAAGGATTACCTTTATATCAAGCCTTTTTATTCTCCCGAGGACATTTTCACGGTAACCAAATGCCTGAGGGAATGAATGCCCTATTTCCACAAATTATTATCGGAGCCCAGTATATTCAGGCTGTGGGCGTTGCCATGGGAATGAAGCTAAGAGGAGAAAAGAATGTAGCAATTACTTATACAGGTGATGGTGGGACTTCCCAAGGTGACTTTTATGAAGGATTAAACTTTGCCGGCGTATATAATGTTCCAGCAATATTTGTCGTTCAAAATAACGGATTTGCGATTTCTGTTCCTGTCGAGCAGCAGACGAAAGCAAAAACCTTAGCACAAAAAGCTGTTGCTGCTGGAATTGAAGGATATCAAGTTGATGGAATGGATGTCTTAGCTGTATATGCTGCGACAAAATATGCTAGAGATAAAGCTATTAACAATGGCGGGCCAACTTTAATCGAGGCCTTAACCTATCGATACGGACCTCATACCATGGCTGGAGACGACCCAACGAGATATCGTACTGAAGACTTAGATAATGAATGGGCGAAAAAAGATCCCCTCGTACGTTTTAGAAAATATCTAGTCAGCAAAGGCCTCTGGACAGAAGAAGAGGAAGAAGCAGTAATTGAGCAAGCCCGCGAGGAAATTGCTGAAGCCGTTAAACAAGCGGATGAATATCCAAAACAAAAAGTGACAGACTTTATTGAGTTTATGTTTGAAGAATTACCATATAACCTCAAGGAGCAGTATGAGGAATATGCGAAGAAGGAGTCGAAATAAACTATGGCACAAATGACGATGATTCAAGCGATAACAGATGCTTTACGAATTGAATTAGAAAACGATAAAAACGTATTAGTGTTTGGAGAAGATGTTGGGAAAAACGGTGGAGTTTTCCGAGCGACAGAAGGACTACAAGCAGAATTTGGTGAAGATAGGGTATTCGATACACCTTTAGCTGAATCGGCTATTGGAGGTTTAGCTGTAGGTTTAGGATTACGAGGATTTCGTCCCGTACCAGAAATTCAGTTTTTCGGCTTCTTATTTGAGGTAATGGATTCCATTGCTGGACAAATGAATAGAATGCGTTTTAGAACAGGTGGAACTCAAACTTCATCTATTACAGTACGATCACCCTTTGGCGGAGGGGTACAAACACCAGAAATGCACGCGGACTCTTTAGAAGGGCTAATGGCCCAAACGCCGGGATTAAAGGTAGTTATACCATCAACCCCTTATGATGCTAAAGGATTGCTTATTTCTTCCATTCGCGATAACGATCCAGTCATCTTTTTAGAACATATGAAACTCTATCGTTCCTTTAGGGAAGAAGTACCTGAAGGGGAATATACAATTGAACTCGGTAAGGCCGATGTGAAAAGAGAAGGAACAGATGTTACTTTAATCGCCTATGGAGCAATGGTTCATACATGCTTAAAGGCTGCTGAAGAGTTAGAAAAAGAAAACATTAGTGCTGAAGTGATTGATTTAAGAACAGTCTCTCCCTTAGATATTGAAACGATTATTGAGTCTGTCAAAAAGACAAATAGGGCGGTAGTCGTCCAAGAAGCCCAAAGACAAGCAGGTGTCGCAGCTAATGTCGTTGCAGAAATTCAGGAAAGAGCTATATTGCACTTAGAGGCACCTGTATTAAGAGCGACAGCACCGGATACAATTTATCCCTTTGCCGCAGCGGAAAACTTATGGTTACCAAACCATAAAGATGTAATCGAAAAAGTACACAAAGTAATGAACTTTTAAATTTTAGATAGGAGGTATTTATTCATGGCTTATGAATTTAAAATGCCGGATATTGGAGAAGGAATCCATGAAGGCGAAATTTTAAAGTGGTTTATTGAAGAAGGCCAGGAAATTAAAGAGGACGATACATTATGTGAAATTCAAAATGATAAAGCAGTAGTAGAAATTCCATCTCCGGTTGAAGGTACGGTTGAAAAGCTTCATTTTGCTGAGGGAGATATCGCCACAGTGGGTGAAACTCTCATAAGTTTTCAAGTAGAAGGCTATGAGGCACCTGAAAAAGACGAACCAGAGGAGGTTCAGGCGGAAGCCAAAACAGAAGCAACAGAAGAAAAAGAAGCTATAACCAAGACTCAGGTAGAAGATACTGATTCCCAAAAACGCGTCATAGCAATGCCCTCAGTAAGAAAATATGCAAGGGATAAGGATGTAAATATTAAAGAAGTAACTGGAACAGGAAAAAATGGTCGAGTATTAAAGGAAGATATTGATCGATTCCTAAGCGGGGAAGAAACACCAGCAGTTACTGAGGAAACAACAGATACAAAGCAAGTTGAACAGACAATTCCAGCAGGTCAATACCCTGAAACCCGTGAACCTATGTCTGGAATTCGAAAAGTCATTGCTGAAGCTATGGTTAACTCGAAAAATAAGGCTCCGCATGTTACACTAATGGATGAGGTGGATGTAACTGAGCTAGTTGCCCATCGTAATAAATTCAAACATATAGCAGAGGAACAAGGTATAAAACTTACCTTTTTACCGTATGTTGTAAAAGCTTTAATTTCTGCGTCGAAAAAATACCCAATTTTAAATGCGTATATTGATGAGGAAACGAACGAAATTGTTCAAAAGCATTACTATAATATTGGTATAGCTGCAGATACAGATAGAGGACTTCTCGTTCCTGTTGTGAAAGATGCCGATCGAAAATCTTTATTTGATATTTCCGAAGATATAAGTGAACTTGCGGAAAAAGCGCGGGCAGGCACCTTAACACCAGGTGAAATGTCAGGGGCCTCTAATACGATTACAAACATCGGATCTGCTGGTGGTCAGTGGTTTACACCAGTCTTAAATTACCCTGAAGCGGTTATTTTAGGAATCGGACGGATTGCGGAGAAACCTATTGCAAGGGATGGAGAGGTTGTTATTGCACCTGTTCTTGCTTTATCCTTAAGCTTTGATCACCGTATCGTAGATGGAGCAACAGCCCAATTAGCACTAAATCAAATTAAACGGTTATTAAATGATCCACAATTAATTATGATGGAGGCGTAGGAAATGGTAGTAGGAGATTTTCCAATTGAAGTAGACACTCTAGTAGTAGGAGCTGGACCGGGAGGATATGTTGCGGCCATTCGTGCAGCACAACTTGGCCAAAAGGTAACAATTGTTGATAAAGGTAATTTAGGAGGAGTATGTTTAAATGTTGGGTGTATTCCTTCTAAGGCCTTAATCCAGGCAGGACATTTAGCACAACAAGCTAAAGGAAATGAAGAAATGGGAATTACTTCAGATAATACTAAGGTTGACTTCACGAAGGTTCAAGAATGGAAAGCGGGTATTGTAAATCGCTTAACCGGTGGTGTTGAAGCTTTATTAAAGGGTAATAAAGTAGATATCGTCAAAGGTGAAGTATACTTCGTTGATGGAAATAACGTTCGTGTAATGGATGATGAAAAATCTCAAACATACACATTTAAGAATTGTATTATCGCTACAGGATCAACACCAATTGAAATCCCTAGCTTTAAATTTTCGGAGCGCGTCTTAGATTCAACTGGAGCTTTAGCTCTGGAGGAGATCCCTGAAAAGTTAGTCGTTATAGGCGGTGGATATATCGGTGTCGAACTCGGTACAGCCTATGCAAACTTAGGTTCTGAAGTTGTCATTGTAGAAGGTGGTAAAGATCTGTTCGGTGGCATGTTCGAAAGACAAATGACACAGATTGTTAAACGCCGTTTGAAAAATAAAGGTGTCACAATCATTACAGATGCTATGGCTCAAGGGGTAGAAGAGTCTGACGAAGGCGTTAAAGTAACTTACGAAGTAAAAGGTAAGGAAGAAGTAGTTGAGGCGGATTACGTTCTCGTTACAGTAGGACGTCGACCAAATACATCTGAACTTGGTCTAGAACAAGTTGGAATAGAATTGGATGATCGAGGTTTAATTAAAGTCGATAAACAATGCCGAACAAAGGTTGAAAATATTTATGCAATCGGTGATATTGTAGAAGGACAACCATTAGCTCATAAAGCTTCCTATGAAGGTAAAGTTGCCGCGGAAGCGATCAGTGGGGAAAAGTCGGAAATTGATTACTTAGCCATGCCAGCAGTCGTCTTCTCAGATCCTGAAATTGCAACCGTTGGATATACAGAAGAAGAAGCGAAGGAAGCAGGATATAAGGCTAAATCTTCCCGTTTTCCTTTTGCAGCGAACGGAAGAGCCTTATCCCTTAATGAAACGGACGGCTTCTTGAAATTAGTTACAAGGGAAGAAGACGGTCTCGTTATTGGAGCTCAAATCGTTGGGGCAAACGCTAGCGACATCATTGCAGAAATAGGATTGGCAATAGAAGCGGGAATGACAGCGGAAGATATCGCATTAACAATCCACGCTCACCCAACTTTAGCAGAAATGACAATGGAGGCTGCAGAGGTAGCTTTAGGAAAACCGATCCATACGATGTAAATAATTTATTATATTTTAAGATGGTTATCATTAATCGATAGCCATCTTTTTCGATTAATAATGAATCTAGCAGGAGGGCTATCATGAGAAGATTATTTCTTGTTGTTGCTTCCATTTTATTTTTACTGGGAGCGTGCTCAAAAAAAACTGAAGAGAATAACGAACAACCTGTGAATAATAATGAAGAAAATATTTCAGCTGAAAACCTAGAGGAAAACAATCAAATAACAAATGAAAATGAAGCTGAAGAAGACTTTACAGGTAATAATGATGAAGAGGATCTAGCAATAGAAGAAGAACCTCAATATAAAGTTAATGAAGTATGGTCTATTGTACCAATCGATGATACAGCGGATGAAAATGTAGTCTTACTTACGATTGATGATGCTCCCGAGCACTATTCTTTAGAAATGGCAAGAAAATTACATGAATTAGAGGCACCTGCTATCTTTTTCGTCAATGGTCATTTCCTTCAAACTGAAGAACAAAAAGAAGTCTTAAAAGAAATTTATGACCTTGGTTTCGTAATTGGAAATCACACGTATGGACATAAAAACTTATCCGAAATAAGTGATGAAGAAGTAAGGGAAGAGATTGTAAGTGTCAATGACATGGTAGAGGAAATTATTGGTGAAAGGCCCGTGTTTTTCCGCGCCCCCTTTGGAATATATTCTGATTATGCGAGGCAAGTTCTAAAAGAGGAAAATATGACTTTTATGAACTGGACTTACGGATATGACTGGGAAGCGGATTATATGACCAAGGAAGCAATCGCAGATATTATGGTTAATACAGAATATCTTAGAGCAGGTAGTAATTTATTAATGCATGATCGTAAATGGACGGCTGAAGCCTTAGAAGATATCGTAAAGGGTTTGCGAGAAAAAGGTTATGGATTCGTTGATCCACTATTAATTGAGACCAACTAAAGGGCACACGAATTTACTAATATGACATACTATGTATTAGTTGACATTTAATTGTGTTATACTATAATGTGAGTATGTTACGTTAGATAAAGGAGTGTGGAAACAATCGGTATAATAGTTTGTCAAGAATGTCATAAAACCATTGAGTATTTTAAAAATGAGAAAGTTTCAACCCTTTACGGTAAATGTGAAAAATGTAATGGAAAAAGAAAATAAACAAATTCAATTTTTTCCCTAAAGTTAAGCTCTTAACTTTAGGATTTTTTTAATTTATTAGCTTTTTTCCTATATTACTGTAAATTATATAGTAGATAGACGAATAAGGGGGTTTTAGAAATGATTTGGGAAACTAGAGTAACGAAAGTCTTTAATATTAAATATCCGATTGTTCAGGGAGGGTTAGCCCACCTAGCATACTCAGATCTAGCAGCGGCGGTTTCGAATGCTGGGGGACTAGGTCAAATAACAGCAATGAGCTTGCCAAATCCAGAAGCCTTACGTTCTGAAATAAAAAAGGTAAAAGAGTTAACGAGTAAACCCTTTGGTGTTAATTTCGCCATCGGGCAACACAATCAATCTTATAAAGAAATGGTTAAAGTGGCTATTGAAGAAAAAGTCCCCGCAATATCGGTTACTGGGGGAAATCCCGAGGGAATAATAAACATGGTAAAGGATCACGATATTAAAATATTAGTACTTGTCGCAGCAAGAAGGCAAGCGGAAAAAGCAGAGGAATTGGGTGCGCATGCGGTGATGGTTGTTGGTCAAGAAGGAGGAGGTCATATCGGAAGAAGTGATACGGGAACCATGGTTTTAACTCCTCAAATTGTCGATCATATTTCTATACCGGTTCTTGCTTCAGGTGGGATCGTTGATGGCCGTGGTATGATGGCAGCTTTAGCCCTAGGTGCAGAAGGCATAGAAATGGGAACGAGATTTATTGCAACTAAGGAATGCGTTCATGCCCATGAAAGTTATAAAAATCAAATTTTAGCAGCCGATGAAAATTCAACCGTCGTAATTAAACGTTCCCTTGGAGCACCGGCACGGGCTTTGAAAAACAAATGGACAGAGGAAATTTTAAATATAGAATCGGAAAACGGTACCTATGAAGCATTAAAGGATTACATTAGTGGAGAGGCAAATAAGCGCTACATTCATGATGGAAATTTTGAAAAAGGCTTTGGTTGGGCTGGTCAAGGGGCTGCACGAATCCATGATATTCCAACTGTAGAAGAACTTTTCAAAACAATTATCACTGAAGCAGAAAGCATAAGAAAAAAATGGTCAGTATAAGGATGATATAAATGAATTATCACTATCCAATAGAAGAGGGTTGGTCGACGGAGGAAATTATTCAAGTTATACAATTTTTTGAGTGTATAGAAAAGGCATACGAAGGCCATATAGACCGTCTAGACCTTATACAAGCTTACAAATCCTTCAAAAAGGTTGTTCCATCTAAAAGTGAGGAAAAAAGCTTGTTTAAACTGTTTAAGCAATCGTCTAATTATGAAAGCTACCTTGTAGTGAGAAAAGCATTAAATAGTCATGTTGATCTTATTAGTATGAAAGATCAATAATACCTTTACATATTATAAACCTTTGTCAAATTTTAAAAAGTATGAAACATGCGGAAAAATACACATATAATAGTAAAAATACAGTTTTCTTTTAAAATTTGAAAGGGTGTGCAAATTGAAATATGTAATGGAGGTTATTCATCACCAAGTTGCTAAAGAAAAATTACCTGTCTTACAGATGGAGATTGATTATGAATTACTTACCTTGTACGATGCATTAAAAGAGAAAAATGAAATACAAATTAAAGAATCAAAGGATCGTTTAAAACGATTACGATTAAAATGGCTACAATTGAAGCAAATATAAATTATTAGAAATACCCTAGTAAGGTGAAGTTGAAACTAGGGTATTTCCTCGTTATAGAAGGAAATAATGAATAATACAATTAAGTTTGATATGATGAATCCAAAGCATATGATTTGGGGGCAATATAATGGAAAAAGATTTACTACATATAGCTAGACAATGGGTATTAGAAGCGGGACATATTATAAAAGAGAAAATGAATGAACCACTAACAATTGATACGAAATCAGACCCAAATGATTTAGTCACGTCTCTTGACCAGGAGACAGAAAAATTTTTTGCTAAAAAAATTAGGAATCGATACCCTGACCATAAATTGTTCGGGGAAGAGGGTTATGGGGATGAAATAACTTCTTTAGTTGGAATCGTTTGGATCATCGATCCGATTGATGGCACAGTCAACTTTGTGCATCAAAAAAGTAACTTTTGTATTTCCGTCGGAATTTACAAGGACGGGATTGGAGAAATTGGCATTATTTACGATGTGATGACGGACAATTTATATACAGCAGAAAGAAATAAAGGAGCCTTTAAGAATGGAAATAGGCTAAAATCTTTAAAGAAAGGTTTAAAAATGGAAGAGGTTATATTAGGAATGAACCATTTCTTATTATGCGAAAATAATTTAGTCGATTTTAGGAAATCCCAATCCCTTGTTAAGGAGATAAGAGGAGTACGGTCCTATGGATCGGCTGCCCTGCAACTTGCCTATGTAGCTGAAGGAAGATTAGATGGATATTTAGCCCTTCGCTTATCTCCCTGGGACATAGCAGCGGGAATGATTATCGTTAATGAAGTGGGTGGAAGGACGACAAATTTAAAGGGGAATTCATTAAATTTATTAGAACAAGATTCTTTATTAACGTGTAATGAAGATATACATAATGAACTTGTAAAAAGATACACTTAATTATTGATTGGAAGTGAGCAAATGGATATAAGGCGGTATATTTAAGCTGATTATCCTTGCACCCTCCTTTTTTTAGATTGTTAAGTCATATGTTAGCTAAAACCTTTGAGATTGGGTTGAAGAGGGCAATAAAGGCGCGCTTATAAAATAAAAAAATGGTATTAAATCTTTTGTGATTTAATACCATTTTCAATGTTAATGATTTCTTTTGACCTTTAAAAATATGCCATAGGACATAATTAGACCACCAAGTAATATACAAATTAACATTGTCAAAATATTATGTTCTGCAATTGAAATAGCAGCACCGATAAACATTAAAATAACGAGAAAGGCTAAAAAAAGAGCAAAAAAGTTTAAATCTTTAAACATCATGTCACCTCTAATCATCTAGATTTATTATAACGAATAAAAGCAATGAATTCAAAAATATCATCAATGAATAATTAAGAAATAGAGAACACTAGCTAAATCCTAATTTCTTTAGTAACATAGTGTCAGACACTATAAATTACTGGAGGATATTCATGGGGGCAAATTTTACACCTATATTTGAATTTTTTGCTACACATAGTACATATAAACCTTATACCTTTTGGATTATGTATGGAATTATTTTAACCTTATCTATCATTGCTTATAAATTAGGTTTTGCTAGGGAATTACCTATTGCAAAATCAATTATCGTATATATATTGCTTGCACTAGGTACTTTTATTACTACAATTTTAAGTATTTTAGAGTTCCCCATAGCAGAATCTTTAATCATCATAGTAATTGTTCTTGCAATTTATCGCTTTAGAATGTTTTTGGAGAGACGATCGCAGGAGTGACATGTATGAATCAAAGGGTTATTAAAAGGGAGATATCAGCTTAGGACTGATGTCTCCCTTTTAATTTATATATATTTTTCCTCTTTCTCTTTTCGATATAAGCGGAACTTACCAGTTTGTATTCTAGAGATTGTCTTATCTTTTATGCGTTCATTACATTGTTTGCACAAATGTAATTTTAAATAATTACTCTTCAACTGTTTCGCATATAACGAGTTTTCATCGATATGCTCTACGGAGTCACAAAGGATACATTGGACATCCATATCGTCACCTCTAATTATTTATTTTCAATTGTTAATATAACACACTATTTAAAAATTACATAAAAAAACATCTTTGTTAAACAATATTAGCAAACGAATAAAATGAGGTGATTGTAATTAGAAAAATGATTATACCAATGGCAATTGGAGCTATTAGTGCTGGAACAATAGTTACTTGGTATTTACATGGAAAAAGAAATAAGGTTGATCCTAAATTGATAACTTTGGCTAAGGCAGCAATTCCAGATCAATTAGATATCTATGAAGATGATCATTTTGAAAATACAAAAATGATGTCAGAGGGCTCCCATTATGGAATAGATTATTATGATGAACGTCGATAAATTTGCAAAAAAGGCTAGAGCTTATAAATTCAGCTCTAGCCATCATTGTTTTCAGTGGATTGTTTTCGCTGGATATTATTTAAATCACTATTTTCCTCATGATCAATTTCCATATTACGATCCTTCTCTATCGGCTGCTCCTGTTTTGGAAATAGGGGTATTGTTCGAGCTACAATGGATGCTATTTCATCAAAAATTGCTTGGGTAGGATGTCCTTCACCCATTTTCTCGCCCATGACTCTGATTCTTTCGGTTATATCTGGATCTGCTACGACTATGGCAGTCTTTCCGTAAGGATCCATTCTAAGTGCTTCTGTAACGGAATATTTTATTGTTCCTACTCTAGCGGAGTCTAACTGCTCCTCTACGTCAATTCCTACGATAGCATAGGGTCCAACCACTAATGATAAAGCATCGTTTACCCCAGGTACTTTTTTCGCTACCTTTGCTAGGTGATTAGCTACTTGTTTATTCGTTATCGTATCATTGCTTGAGTGCTCAGAGGACATTTGCTCAAATTTTGTATTTTTTACAGGGCTTGCATCATTGTTGCAACCTAATAACAGAAAAGATAGGACAAAGATTATAGGTAATATTTTTAAAGGCATATTCATTTTCCTTTCTAGATACTGTATACCTCTAGTTTGCATTCCTATTAAAAATATATACAAAAAAACTGTCTTATCTAAGGACAAAACAGTTTTTCAGATTAATCGATTATGATTTTAGTTATTCCTTTGATTGGGCTATTCTTGTTAGAACCATCTTGGAAATATAGATGAACTGGACCTTTATCAGCTAAAGGCTTCCCCTTATTTGAAAAATGTAAAACACTGTTTTTTAGTTGCGATAGTGTTAATTCAACTTCGCCTTGATTAGTTATTAATTTAGCGACCTTTGCTGATTGCTTCGGTTCAGTATTTTCAATAAATTGTTTAATTGGCATTACATAGGAGTTTTTTAAAGCATCTTCTCTTTCTTGTTTATCCATATTAGGGTTTATATGCCTTACTCTAGGATCGGTTGTGTAAGCCTTGCTAAGTCGTTCGGCAGCCTCTTTAACAGCATTATTTTCCTTTTGCACATTTTTCCTTGACTGTATAGAAAAAGCTTCTTCTAATAAAATCTTTCGATCATCGAAAATCCATACAGAAGCATCAAGAGTAATAGGAAATTTAACCTTACCAGTTATTTGAATAATCATCCTTGTCACCTCTATTTAATTTATCCATAATAACAATAACAAACATTGAAAGAGATTTCATGACATTAGTCTTATTAGTTGATGAATCGTTGTATTAGTTGCAATTTTAATTTTAGAGGGTTAAAATTAACAAAGAAGAGTTGTTTTATAATTAGAGGGGGTTAAATTAATGCCTAAAACAGAAGTTGATATTCGAGAACAAGCTTACGCCCTTCTTATGGATGATGCTAATAAAATTTTAAATTTAATAGAAGTTCAAATAGATAATCTTACTATGCCACAATGTCCTTTATACGAAGAGGTATTAGACACCCAAATGTTTGGTCTATCCAGGGAAATTGATTTCGCAATACGATTAAACTTAATAACTGAAAAAGAGGGGAAAGAAATTATTGGGAATTTAGAAAGGCAATTAAATATTTTGCATGAAACTGCACAAAATTCACAATAAATTAATCCCCAATCAATGCCAATTCTAAATGATAAACTTTGCCCGAAGATTTCGGCAAAGTTTTTTGTTTTCTAATGTAGATAGAAGAGAGGTATTCCCTATGTTCCGTTCTTTAAAAGAATATGATTTTACACTGTTCATCATACCTGTTTTGCTAAGTGCCTTCGGTGTAGTTGTAGTTTACAGTTCAAGTATGGTAACAGCGGCTGTAGAAGGACTCGGCAGTACATATTATTTAAAGAAACAATTTCAATGGTTTATTATTGGATTAATTTTCTTTCTATTATTTTGTAAAATTCCTTATCGAATTTATCAGCGATTTATGAAACCAATTATATTTGGGAGTATTTTCATATTGGGATATGTGCTAGCCTTTGGAGTCGAATCTAACCAAGCGATTAGAGCAATTTCCATCCTAGGTATATTTAGTATTCAACCGGCTGAATTTGTTAAGGTTGGTTTAATTATATATTTAGCTGCTATTTATTCAAAAAAGCAATCTAAAATGGATAAGTTTTCAACAGGGGTATTACCGCCTTTAGTACTTATATCCATTGTTATAAGCTTGATTGTTCTTCAGCCAGACCTAGGAACATCAGCAATTATTATTATGATTGCCGGGGCAATATTAATTAGCACAAATATCAGATTTAGACACTTGTTTTTCCTCGCGTTTATTGGAATTACTACATTACTCTTATTCATTCCTTACATGGTTACAGATAAAAGGATTGCTAGGATTACAGGGGCTTATCAACCCTTTGCATCGCCCGAAGGTAGTGGGTACCATTTAATTCATTCATATTTAGCTATCGGAAACGGGGGGTTAACGGGTCAAGGTCTTGGCCAAAGTGTTCAGAAACTAGGATTTTTATGGGGAGCCCATACGGATTTTATTATGGCGGTAATTGCAGAAGAGTTGGGTTTCTTTGGTGTAATAATTACGATATCACTATTGCTGATTATTGTGTTAAGGGGGATTTATATTGCAAAAAGTTGCAATAATGATTTCGGATCCTTCTTAGCGATAGGAATATCAGCCATGGTCGGTATTCAGTCGATCATTAATTTAGGTGCAATAAGTGGATTGCTCCCGATTACAGGAGTACCATTACCATTTTTAAGTTATGGTGGTTCATCACTATTAGCGATGATGGTTTCCATGGGGATCCTTAATAATATTGCTAAATCAGTTAAAGCTCAACGGGAGGAAGCGGTAAATGAAAACCCCACGGCAAATAAATTCTATAGTTATACTTCTTAAGAAAAAAGGTCTTAGCCATTTGGCTAGGACCTCTTTTAAATAGTTTCTATTTTTATATCTCCCTTGCTGTTGTTTACTAGTTTTGTACTTTCCAACCGAGCACTTCTATGGGATAAAAGTATAAAGTAACTTAACATACCGAAGTAACAAGTGATAAAGAGAGCGTGTAAGAGGGCAATAACCATACTCTTTAATAATGTAAATATAATTAATGCACCAAATATTACCTGTAATAAAATTAGAAGGGTTGTGATCATCCAACCGTAATACATCACTTTGCTATGACGATAGTGTTTAAGAACCTTTACTAAAAAGATAATCGTCCATATGAATAATATCCCCGCAGCAAAACGGTGTCCCATTTGGACCCAGTGCTCAAATTTAAAGCTAGATATACTAAAGATATTACTATTGTTACAGAAGGGCCAATCTAAGCATGCTAGGTTCGCATTGACATGTCTGACAAGGGCCCCTGTATATACGACGGCTATGGTATAGATGGTTAAGGCATATATCTCAGTTCGATGGCCCTTTTTTATAAATAAAGATTTCGTATTAAACTTCTGATCTATTTCGAAAATTAGGATGGTTAATAAAAACACAGAAGCAAAAGAGATAAGGGATATCCCGAAATGTGCTGCTAAGACGAAATCAGATTGACCCCAAACGACAGCAGCAGCACCAATTAAACCTTGGGCAACTAAGAAAAAGATTGATAAAAAGGCTAAAAACTTCACTTCACGAATATGTCCGATTTTTTTCCATGAAATGATGGATAGTAATAAAACAGCAATTCCAACAACCGCTGAAATGACTCGGTGACTTAATTCAATAATTAATTCCGGCGTTATTTCTGAAGGGATAAGTTCCCCATGACAAAGGGGCCATGAATTTCCACACCCTAAACCCGAATCAGTCTTTGTCACTAATGCTCCACCAATTAATATTAATATCATTCCAAGGGAGGAAATTACCGATAACCATTTAAGAGTTCTCATCATTTTGTTAACATCCTCATCTGTGTAATTGATCTTTAATATAAGTACTACTTCTAATAAGAAACTAAAAGTTGTTTACAATAAATAATGATAATGTTTTTTTTGAATATTATCCAATGATTAACTTCTTTAAAAGGAATGATATCGGGAAGAATGTCATAAATTTGTTACATTTCAACCATAAACACTATGCCCATAGTGGTAAAGTAATTAATACTTGCAAAGTTGCTCCATTTTTGCTAACAATAGTGTATAGAGATTTGCACTCCCTCTTCTTTATTTAAGTTCCTTTGAAATTAAATAATTCCAATATATAGATAAAAAGGCAAGGCTTAAAATAATAATAGTTGTTAGCTTAGTTTTTTCTTTGTAACGAACTCCAAATGTAAGGAAAGAACTGAAAGGGGGTACAGAAGTTATAAAGAAAGAAATAATTTTTAATATTATTGGTTTCTCTAAAAAAAGTACATAAAATTTGCAATTAAACTAACAATTTAACATCATATATATTGGAGTTTAAATATTGTTGGAGCTCGAGTAAAGACACAGTAATCATTTTGTTTACATTTTAGAAAAAGAAGATCCAAGAAAGCGAGGTATAATCAAATGAAAAGTTGGATGAGAAAGTTAAGAGCATTAGCAGTACTTAGCTCATTCGCGATTATTTTAGCAGGTTGTGGAGAAGAAAATTTAACAGCATTAGTACCAAAAGGTTATGGTGCTCAAAAATCCATGGACTTAATTATCTTAACAACTACAGTTATGTCATTCGTATTCTTAGTTGTTATTACATTATTAATAACTGTTTTGATCCGTTTCCGTAAAAAGAAAGGAGAAGAAGTTCGCAATCCAAAACAAGTTGAGGGTAGTGTCTTGTTAGAGATAGTTTGGACTTCGATTCCGATTATTTTAGTTATCATTATGGCGGTTCCGACGGTTATGGCTGAATTTAATCTAGCAGATGATTCTGACGCGGAAGACCATATGAATATTAACGTTACAGCGAATCAATACTGGTGGCACTTTGAGTATGAAGGGGAAGACTTAGAAACAAGTCAGGATCTTTATATTCCAGTTGGAGAGAAGGTTTATTTAAATTTAATTGCAAGTGATGTACTACACTCCTTCTGGGTGCCAAGTTTATCAGGTAAACTTGATGCAAACCCTGAAAATACGAACACTTTCTTTATAGAAGCCTATGAAGAAGGGGTTTATTATGGTAAGTGTGCTGAGCTTTGTGGACCATCTCACTCACTCATGGACTTTAAAATTGTTGTAGTAAGTCAAGATGACTTTGAACAGTGGAAAGATGAAATGAAGAGCTTTGATCCTGATCAATTAGAGTTAGATTCTGTTGCCCAGGAAGGAAGAGATTTATACGAAGAAAATAGTTGTATGAACTGTCACGCTATTGGTGATAACTCTACAAGTATTGGTCCAAATTTAACAAACTTTGGTAATAGAGTTAACTTTGCTGGATACCTTGATCCAACTAAAGAAGAGTTGGTAAGATGGATTGTCAATCCTGACAAAGTTAAAGAAGGTAATAAGATGAAAACATCTGGTTATCCAGATTTTGAAAACAATGTTGAAGAAGCCGAAAAAATTGCTGAATACCTACTGCAGTTGAAAGCTACTTCTATAACACCTGATAATGTAGGGAATTAATCCACTTTTATTATGTTTAAGGAGGTATAATCTGTGGGAATGGCAAAAGCTGAAAAAAGAAGTTTTGCTTCCGTTTTATGGGATTACTTAACGACAGTTGACCATAAGAAAATTGGAATTATGTATATTCTTGGAGGAGGATTTTTCTTCCTACTTGGAGGTTTAGAAGCTTTAATTATTCGTATCCAATTATTAAAGCCAGCAAATGACTTTATTAGTGCTGGTATGTTTAATCAAATGTTAACAATGCATGGTACAACGATGATTTTCTTTGCAGCGATGCCGATAGTAATCGGTTTGATGAACGTTGCTGTACCTCTTCAAATAGGTGCAAGGGATGTATCGTTTCCATTTTTAAACGCTTTAGGATTATGGTTATTCATTTTTGGGGGTATTTTACTAAATCTAAGTTGGTTTTTAGGTGGGGCACCAACAGCAGGTTGGACTTCATATGCTTCACTAGCCGTAAATACACCTGGTCATGGGATTGACTTTTATGTATCTGGCTTACAGGTAGCGGGTGCAGGTACCCTAATGGGTGGTATTAACTTTATTGCAACGATAGTTAATATGAGAGCACCTGGTATGACCTATATGCGTATGCCGATGTTTACCTGGGCAAGTTTCGTTACAAGTATTTTAATCTTGTTCGCATTCCCAGCCCTTACGATCAACTTATTCTTATTAATGTTTGATCGTATGTTTGGAACGGCCTTTTTCGATGTTACCTTGGGTGGAAACACGGTTATTTATCAACATTTATTCTGGATCTTTGGACACCCAGAGGTTTACATTTTAATACTGCCGCTTTTCGGTGTGTTCAGTGAAGTATTTGCTACTTTCTCTAGAAAGAGACTCTTTGGGTACACAGCCATGGTATTTGCAACCATGTTAATTGCCTTTTTAGGATTTATGGTATGGGCCCACCATATGTTTACAGTTGGTATGGGGCCAGTAGCAAACTCTATCTTTGCTGTTGGAACGATGGCAATTGCTGTACCAACGGGTATTAAAATCTTTAACTGGCTAGCTACGATGTGGGGTGGACAAATTACAATTAATTCCGCCATGCTATGGGCACTAGGATTCATACCATCCTTTACCATCGGTGGTATGACTGGTATCATGCTCGGTTCTTCCGTAGCTGACTATCAGTATCACGACACATATTTCGTTGTTGCCCACTTCCACTATGTAATTGTTGGTGGTACAGTATTTGGTTTCTTTGCAGCCTTGCATTACTGGTGGCCAAAAATGTTTGGAAGAATATTGCATGAGGGTATGGGTAAACTTACTTTCTGGACTTTCTTTATCGGATTCCATATGACATTCTTTGTCCAGCATTTCTTAGGATTAATGGGCTTCCCAAGAAGATATTGGGTATTCCAAGCTGGAGAAGGACATGATTTAGGAAATCAAATTAGTACCTATGGAGCCTTCTTAATGACGATAGGAACAATTGTGTTTATTATAAACGCGATTTATACTTGGAAAAAGGGAGATCCTGCACCAGCGGATCCATGGGATGGACGTACACTTGAGTGGTCTATATCATCACCGCCACCATACTATAACTTTGAGCAACTTCCACAAGTAAGAGGTTTAGATGCTCTGTGGGTTGAAAAGATGGATGGAAATAAAGGTATGATGCCAGGTGAACCATTAGATGACGTCCATATGCCAAATAACTCTATATTACCATTCCTTATGGCTTTCGGTTTCTTTGTTGCAGGAATCGGTTTCATCTACCAAACCGATCATAAGCTATGGTACTTAGCACTTTATGGTGGAATGGCCTTTGGAATTGCTATGATGATTATCAGGTCGCTCAAGGATGATCATGGTTATTATATTCCTAAAGCAGAACTCCAAAAAGCACTTGAAGAAAGAGAGGCTGAATAATAATGAGCTATGATCATTCCTTATTCCCAGAAACGATGCCAAGTGAACCTGAAAAGGCGACACTGGAGGGCCGTAATAAACTTATGGGCCTCTGGTTCTTCCTTGGCGGAGAAGTAGTACTCTTTGCAAGTTTATTTGGAACATATTTAGCATTAAAAAACTCAACTGCCGGAGGGGCATCATCGGATGAATTATTCGGCTTAGGACTTGTTTTCGTAATGACTATGATGTTACTTACAAGTTCCTTAACAAGTGTTTATGCAATGTATCATATGAGAAACAATGATTATAAAAAGATGCAACTTTGGTTAGGAATTACTGGACTTTTAGGAATCGGTTTCTTAATCGGTGAAGTATATGAGTTCGCTCATTATATTATTGATTATGAATTCACCTTTAGATCTTCAGCCTTTGGCTCTGCCTTCTACGCATTAGTAGGATTTCACGGTGGACACGTAACCTTTGGAATTTGTTGGTTGATTTTACTGATGACTAGAAATGCTAGACGGGGACTTAACTTATACAATGCACCTAAGTTCAACACTCTCAGTTTATACTGGCACTTTATTGATGTTATTTGGGTATTCGTCTTTACAGTCGTTTATCTAATGGGGAAGGTGGTCTAAGTCATGACTGAAAATGCTAATTCTAATGATTTAAAGTTGTATGAAAAAGAACAACGAAAAGAAGAAATGCAAAAACAAATGATATCCTTTGGATTAATGATTTTGTTTACGCTAATAGCCTTTGCAATTGTTGCTTCTGGAGCTTTTACAAAAATGGTTATCATACCTATTTTACTGGTCATGTGTTTAATTCAAGTAGCCTTTCAATTTTACTACTTTATGCACATGAAAGAAAAAGGCCATGCTATTCCAGCGGCACTTATTTACGGAGGTGT
>Ga0079225_10000685_pt1 | contig 18412 bp, 17 predicted proteins | sample Poulit2012_FD_76344 | JGI IMG/M metagenome (GOLD analysis project Ga0079225, IMG submission 76344) | Agricultural soil microbial communities from Georgia to study Nitrogen management - Poultry litter 2012 | ecosystem: Environmental > Terrestrial > Soil > Agricultural land | place: USA: Georgia... | reverse complement strand
TAAATGAGGCTATTGCTCCTAAAACCTTAAGGACTTTCTTCATCCTTCAATCACCTTTCTTCTATAGTATGTTTTATTAAAAAATAGATACAATCAACACATTACCTAAAATAACCAAACCGTTGGTCAACACATGACTCAACACGGCAGCTTCAAAGTGAAATTTATAATACAGCCAGCCAAACAAAATCCCTTCTAAACCACTCAACAAAAGCACACGAAGTACCAAGATAAAATTGAAATCGGTAAAGGCGCCTCCCGTATTATATTGAGCAAAGGCATATAAAATGGCTGTAAATACAATCCCTATGATATAGACCCACTGATTTAATTCACGGCCTCGTGAACTAAACACATAAATAATGGCTGTCATAACACCCCAACGCAATAGCATTTCCTCTCCCACACCTTGATACAGTAAACTCGATAAAATTTGACTGGTGTTTGGGATGGAGAAATTCGGTTGATAAAAGTCGGGCAAGGCATTTTGAAAAATCACATCGAAACTTAAATAGATCAGTGTTAATCCCATCGCAAAAACAACGATAAAAGGGATGCTGTCTTTTAAAGTGTATTTCTGCTGATTTGTCTTTATTTCTTCATTCTTTTCAACGGCTTCAGTAATCAGCGACCGCAATCGTATCCGACTCGCGTAGCGGTGTCCAAAATAAATAGCGATAATTCCTAATAAAAAGGGTTGGATTAAGGCTAAGCCGGCAAATTGGTTCGGTGTATAAGCCGCCGAACCGCCCATGATTTCCAAATAAACCTGCGCTTGAGAAAGAGTCACTGGATATTGAGCCGCTAAAGCAATCAGATAAATTCCTACAAAAATCAAAAAACCTTTCCAAGGATATTTGTTTTCTTGTTTCGTTTCTTCATTGTTCATGCGTACATCTCCTTATATATCCTTATTCTACTATAACCGTGCTGAAAACGTAACCTCTTATGAATGGCTCTTGATTTTTTATTTAAAAAATCTTTGTCTAATGTGTCTGGGACGCTAAACAATGAGGTTATCGTTGATATTTATTTATTGGTGTGTGTGGTATGCAAAGGTTTTGGCGCTGGCATACGTTTAGATGCGGTTTCTTCAGCGAAGACAAAGATGAAAATACCACCGATGATTGTGGTGATGACTCCCAAAAGTAAGGTTTGGCTCACCCCGATACTGTCAATCAAAATGCCCCCTAAGAAACTCGCAAAGACACTGCCGATGGACATCCCTAATGTAAGCAGCGTTTGTCCTTTGACTAAATCTTTTGGTTCTACAATCACATTGATGTAATTCACCAACGCTGGAAAAGCTAATGCAAAAGCACCAAATTGCAGGAACTGTGCGAAATAAATCATGTACATGTTTGTTGCTAAAAATGTGAGCACATTTTTGACAATGTAAAAAATAATGGAAACTTTTAGCCAGAATTCAATGGAACGCTTTTCAGCTAACCAATCAAAGCGCATAATGACCGGAAACTCGATCCCAGCCGCAATAAAGATAGCAATCCCCATTGAAGAATTATCGCCGCCAATCGGTTTTAATATTTGAATAAAGAAATAGCTGACCAATGTTTGAGAAAACAATAAAAAAATTACCCCTACAATCAGTAAGACCAAGCGACGATACTTCAACAAGAAAGCCCCAAAGGATAAATGGTCTTCTTCTACTGATTTCTCCGCGGGCTTTTCGAACTCTTCAATAATTGCCCCGCCTAATGTTTCTTCAAATTGTGATTCAGCGATGACCTGTTCTTCTTCAAAACTTTCTGGCAACCGATAAGACCAAATGGCAATTAACCCAAAAACAGCAAAGACGACATAAAAAATCGGTAATAAACTTGGATTAACCAATCCTAACACTTGACCAAGCAACATGGTCGTAATAGCGTAAGCAATGGAAGCCAATCCTCTCGCCACTCCATATTTCACTCGAATGTTGTATTTATCATAAATAAAAGCCAATGAATTAATAAAAGGTGCGGCTGTACGTACAAGAGAATAAATAATGGTTACGAGGACTAAAACAATAAAACCATTCTTCATAAAATATAAAAGAGCAGATGAAGCAATAATAATTAAACTCATTTGTATGAGTACACTTTGTAAGGTGACTTCTTTGTGGTTATCAATATAATCCGCTAATAAGGTTTGAAGTCCAATAGACAGTAAACTTGAAACGGCTAAAACGGCACCGATTGTGGCATTTAAAAATCCTTTTTCTAGAAGATAGACTGAAGCATAAGCGATCGTGACGGCCATTAATGCAGATGATGTAAAGTGAATCGCAGAATATTTCCAATTTAAACTTTTTTCCATATTTTTCCTTCTTCCGACCATGTGTCTGTTTGAATGAATGGTACGTATTTTTGTGATAACGCAAGGTTAACGTTAAAAGACTCCCTAGGCAGTCATTTAAAGGCTGTTTACAAATGACTACTTAGAGAGTCTCAAAATTAAATTTTCGATTTTTAGGCTTTCATTGATTCTGTTTTTACGGGTTCTTTCGAAGTGTCTTTAACTGTGACAAACACAACGATTAAACCGATGACTGTTGTAACAACTCCGATGAGTAAAGTTTGTGAAACACCAATGCTGTCTAAGAGTATCCCACCCAGGAAACTGGCGAATACACTGCTTAAAGCCATGGCGGTTGTTAAGAGCGATTGCCCTTTCACTAAATCCTTCAAGTCAACGACGGAATTAATATACGCGACTAATGCCGGATAGGCAATAGAAAATGCACCAATTTGTAAAAATTGTGCGATATAAATTATCGCCATATTTGGTGCTAAAAACGTCAGTGCATGTTTCGCTAAGAAAAAGACAGCTGAGATTTTCAATAACCGACTGACAGGAATTTTATTTGAGAGCCGTTCAAAGTTCAGCATTGCTGGTAATTCAACAATGGCTGCCACGAAAATTGCGGTCCCCATATCCCCACTATCTCCTCCAATAGGTACGAGGATTTGAATGAAAAAGTTGTTGATCATTGTATGTGAGAAAAATAAAAAGACAATGCCTAACATCAGGACAACCAAGCGCGTATACTTTGAAACGAATTCAAGCATCGTCTGATCTTTGGCCACCTGTTCTTCAATGGGCTCATCAATCTCTTTGACCACTACTTGTTGGTCTTCTGGCAAGAAATAGGATCGAACGGAGAATAATAATAAAAGTGCAAAAACGGTATAAAACAGAGGCAAAATATCTGGTGTGGTTGCTTCCACGACATAGCCTAAAAGCATCGTCATGACCGCATAAGCCAATGACCCCATTCCTCGAGCGACTCCATAATTAATTTGTATATCGAACTTTTCATAAATAAAAGCCAGTGAGTTGATTAAAGTCATCAAAGCTTGTGTCATCGCAAAAATATAGACTACAAGCCCCAAGATAAAGAATTCAATCGGCATAAAGAATAATAAAATCGATCCAATGACAATGGAGACGACGACTACGGAGACAATGTCTTGCAGTCGAATTTCTTTATGCTTGTCACTATAATTGGCCAGCCCTGTTTGAATGGCGATGGCTGCAATACTTGTAATAGAAAGTACGGTTCCAATGGTTGCATTGTCGAAGCCTTTATGGAGTAAATATACAGAAACAAAGGCAAACATCGAAGCAAACATTGAAAAGTAAAAGAACTGCCCTGCGGCATACTTTCTATTCAATTGTTTTTCCATGTAACTTCCTTCCTTCTTTTTTTAAAAATTTGGATGGTATGTAATCATTCATTCTATTTTACCAAACCTTTCATCCAAAAGAAACGCTTCCAAGACATTTTCTTTTAATAAACTTTTTGGTTCTTTGAGTGAGTTGGATATCAGCTCTATAGGAGTAAGTGGATGAAATTTTATGGCTCACTTGTCCCGATAGGGTTGATATCTGTGCAAGTGGAAGAGATTTTACGGCTCACTTGTTTCGATAGAGCCGATACCTAAGCAAGTGGACGAGTTTTTACCACTCACTTGTCCCAATAAAGTCTTTTCTCCCTGTACAGAGATTCTTTTATAGCTCATTTCCGAAAAGCAATCGATCATTATCAGCAAAAAAAGCAGAAGGAGTTACCACAGCTCCTTCTGCTTTTATTATCGTATAAGTATGTTGATTCTATTTATGTTTATGCAATGTACGCACGGCAAGCTTCTGCACATTCACGACAAGCTTTTGCGCATTCTACACAGTGTTCATGATGATCATGTTTTTCACACTCGTCTGCACATGTTTCACACGCTGTAGCACATAATTCAAGGACTTCATGAAACAACTCGCTTTCACGATGCGCAAAACTTAAAGCCAAGCCACAAATATCTGCACAGTCGCGATCCGTACGAATGCATCTTCTCATCATGTCAATATCGTCTTCTTTTAAACAAGCATCATAACAGTGATTACAAGCTGCTTGACAAGCCGATAACTTACTGGTTAAATCTTCCAACGTCACGCTCATAAACATCCACTCCTCTTAAAATATTATTTCTTAAAACGAGTTTACTCCTGATTCGTTTTACTTTTCAAGTAATATCCTTAAAGGAAGTGAATTTCTTTGATTGAATGATGTCAATTAGCCGTTATTTTGTTTCTTCTGCTGGCTCTAAGATGAATTTTTCAATCACTTCTGCGACTGCATCTTCATTGTGATTCGCTTCAGTAACATAATCCACTCGTTCCTTTAACTCAGGCACCATATTTTGAACGCCTACACTTAACCCAGCGGTTTCAAGCATCGGCCAGTCGTTAAAGTTATCACCGATTGCTATGGTCTCTTCAATATCTATTCCCAAATGGTCAGCTAAAAAGGTAATTCCTGCCCCTTTATTTACCCCTTTATCATTAAACTCAATGTAGCGATTGCTTGAATACGTGATGTCGCTATCTTGAGTGATGTCTTTTAACTCTTCTTCAATTTGCTGGAGGTAGTCACGGTCGGTATTCATATAAAGTACTTTGACGATTTCTTCATCTTTTAAGAAATCGATGTCTTTGTCAAAGATCTCGATGACTTCCATTTTTGTTTCAAGGTGTGCTCTTTCTTCTTCGACATAATTATAAACGTAGACATCTTCTTTCGTATACACATGAATACAAACATCATAGTCTAAACCTCGTCGGTACAATTCAGAAGCAAAATCAAAAGAAATCCCTTGGAGATGAAGTAATTTGTTGTCTTTATTTTCAGTGACTGCTCCGCCATTGAAAGAAATAACATATTCATCTTCCAAATCATGTAACCCAATTTCTTGCAAGGTGCCTTGAACGGTTGAGTAGCCTCTCCCAGTAGCTAAAACGAATTTTACACCTAGTGCATCCGCTCGTTTGATCGCTTCTATATTCCTTTGCGATACTTGGTTGTCTATATTTAATAATGTCTCATCTAAATCACACGCGATTAATTTGTACATTGAAATCCTCCACTTAATATGTATTTGGCAATCACTAAAATTTTAGCACTAATCGTGTCTTGTTTCCAAAGTCTTTGACTTTACTGTGCAGCCTCTAAAAATAAAAGAGTGGTCTCTTATTAAGAGCCACTCTTTCTTTAACTTTTTCTTTAACTTTAAGTTAAGCTAGCTAACGCTTCTAAAGTTTCATTTTGTTCCGCTTTTACTTCTTCTAATAATGCAGGGTCTTTTAACAATTCTAAAGCTGTTAATGCAATCCCTGTTGCGCCTTTAACAAGTCCTTCTTCTCCGGCTTTAGAAATCGTGGCATCCGCTAGTTCAGTGGTGTGGGCACTGACATGATCCGGGACAATCTTAATATTTCCTTGAATGGTCGGGCATCGATAACTGACTGCCACAACATGCGTCGAACCTGAACGTATTTCTTTGACTGGTTGGACATCTTCTACACCGAGCTCTGCATATTTCTCTGTTAAAATATCTGCTAATTTATAGTTGATTACGGTATCTTCATACGCACATTCGTATTCTGAAATTTCAACCGTTGTGCCATTGGCTTGGCTAATCCCTTTGACCATTTCAATGGCTTTTTCACTGACTTCTCGCGCATAGTCCATCGTTGGTGCACGGAAGTAGTACTCTAATGAAGCGTAGTCTGGAATCACATTCGCTGCATCCCCACCGTCTTTAATCACGCCATGAATGGTTGTGTTTGGTTTAACCATTTGACGCAAGAGATTGATTTGCACATAGCTCATCACGGCGGAGTCTAATGCTGAAACGCCATCCCATGGACTCGCTGCTGCATGGGCGCTTTTTCCGTAAAACTCAAATTTCAAAGGCACTAAAGCATTCGAGCGAGAACCTACGCCATTTTCATTGCCAGGATGGACCATCAAAGCGACATCCACATCGTCAAAAACGCCTGCTTCAGCCATAGAGACTTTCCCACCAAAATTCTCTTCGGCAGGTGTTCCAACAACCAATACTTTCCCACCATATTCATCAATAACAGCTTTTAACGCTTCTCCAGCTGCAACACCGATGGCAGCAATCAAGTTATGGCCGCAACCATGCCCGATTTCAGGTAAGGCATCGTATTCACACATAAAAGCAATCGTTGGACCCGTTTTTCCTGCGTCGTAAGTGCCCAAAAAACCGGTAGGAACGACATAGCCAGATTCGGTTTCAAAGCCTGCTTGTTCTAAATAGTTGACGAGCAACTCCATCGATTTAAACTCTTCGTTTCCAATTTCTGGATTCTCGTATAACGTTTGTACGATGTTCATGTAACCGTCTAGATTATTTTTGATTGAATCAATGATTGTCTGTTTTGCGTCCATTCGATTCTCACACTTTCTATATACTGAATACTCTTATTCGTCTACTTCGATAGCATCTCTTGATAACTCAACAGCTTCTTCGTGCCATTGTTCAAGATTTCCATTTTCACGGTTTTCTATGATGACTTCATTTGCCAATTCAATTAATGATTCATATTCTTCACCTTGAGGGAAAGCAATCACGTTTGTACTATATAAACGTTCAGGATCTAAATCAAAGTTGTCTTGCGGTAAGATCATTAAGTTAGGGAAAGTGGTCAACATTGGTTCTGCCGATGAGGTTGAAACAACCATTCCATCAATATCCCCTTCATTCAATGCCGCTAGCCCAACATCCAAAGTCCCGTACTGTTTCACGTTTGAAGCAGGTGTTAAATTCGTTGCCATTTCATACTGAATAGATCCACCTTGAGCCCCTAAAACAAGTTCCGCTTCTTCAATATCTTCTAATGAGTCAAATTGTTCAGCCATTTCTTCTTGCATCATAATCCCTTGGTACCCAAGTGTGGATTCTTGTAAATAACCTTCTGAGAATTGCATAACATTCGCACGCTCTTCAGTGAATGTAAATCCTGAAATACCCATATCCACTGAACCAGACTGGACATTTGCGATCACTCCGTTAAAATCAGTGGCTCGAATATTTAAATCCACACCGATTTCATCTGCGATGGCTTGTGCTAATGTAATATCACTTCCAGCAATTTGACGGTCGCCATTTTCGTCTAGAATGTAAAATTCTAACGGCGGATAATCTGGTGACGTTCCAATCACTAATTCGCCTCTTTCCTGGATTTCAGCTAACTTGTCATCTCCTCCAGCATCCGTTCCTTCTGTTGAACCACCACATGCCACGAGTACCATTCCTACAAATAAAGTTACGATTGCCAACAAAGCTTTTTTATTGATTTTTTTCATGGGGATCTCTCCTCTTTCTTTTATTTAATAATCAATTTTATTTAAAAACAATTTCGTACGATCATACTTCGGATGTTCAAATAGTTCCTCCGGTGTACCTTCTTCTACGATATGTCCTTCGTCTATAAACATCACTCGAGTGGCTACATCCTTCGCAAAATTCATCTCATGCGTCACAATAACGACTGTCATATCACTTTCAACTAAATCTTGGATAACCAAGAGAACTTCTTTAACCATTTCCGGATCCAGAGCTGAAGTCGGTTCATCAAACAACATCACTTCCGGGTTCATCGCTAATGCTCGCGCAATCGCTACACGTTGTTTTTGACCACCGGAAAGGTTGTTTGGATAAGCGTCTCGTTTGTCCGAGAGGCCTACCATCGCAAGTAAATCTTCAGCTGTTTTCACTGCTTCTTTTTGCGTTTGTTTTTTTCTCTTCACCGGTGCAAGGGTAATGTTTTCCAAGACCGTTAAATGAGGAAACAAGTTAAATTGCTGGAAAACCATTCCGATATTTTCACGAAGTTTATCGACTTCCGTTTCTTTTAGGTTTTTATTATTGATTTGTGTATCTTTAAAATAAACTTCTCCACCTGTAGGGTCTTCCATTAAGTTCATACAGCGTAGCATCGTAGACTTTCCTGAACCCGATGGTCCGATAATCGCTACGACCTCTCCTTTTTTAATTTCAGTCGAAATGCCTTTTAACACTTCATTGTCGCCATAACTCTTTTGTAGATTATTTAGTTTAAGCATACGTATTTAACCTCTTTTCTAATCGTCCCATAAGTTTGCTTAATGTATATGTGAGGATGTAATAGATGACGCCAACCACGATTAAGGGTTCAAAAATCGAATACGTTGAAGCTTGTACGATGTTGCTGGTGTACATGACATCAAACACTCCAACTGTTGAAACGATAGATGACTCTTTAATCATCATAATAAATTCATTTCCTAAACCAGGAAGTACGGTACGAATCGCTTGCGGGATAACGATTGAAAACATGGTTTCGCGGCGGCTTAATCCCAGTGCTCGACCAGCTTCTATCTGTCCTTTATCAACTGCTTCAAGTCCACCACGTAAGATCTCACTCACATAAGCACCTGAGTTAATGGCTAGAGCCACGACAGCAGTGATAAATTCTCTTGATCCGTAAGTGCCACCAAGAAAACCAATTCCTGAAAAAGTGATTCCTATCATTGGAAAACCATAGAGCCATAAAAATAATTGTAAAAGTACTGGAGTACCCCGAACAACATTCGTATAGAAAGTAGCAATCATTTTTAAAATCTTACAATCCGACATCTTCATAAGGACAATAAAAAGTCCGATAAGTGATCCTAAGAAAACAGTGGTTAACGATAAAACAATGGTGACGATTGTTCCATCTAAAAAAGTAGGCATCCATTCCCATATTCGGCTAAAATCAATATTAACTGATGAATTCATAATCATTTCTCCTTAAAATTCTTGTAATAAGCGTTGCGAGTGATGCTAAAAAAACAAAAAAAGCCTCGCCCTATGTCCTAAGACATAGAGGCGAGACTTCTCCCACGGTACCACTCTAATGAATCTCCGCGCAACACCGTTTTTTATGTATGTGCTTGCTTTTAATTCACTCTTCATTTAACCGCCTAGAAAGCGGGGCTAGCTAAAACTAACCAGTCTCATAAGTGCGGTTCAATAATGTCTGAACGATAGGCTTCCACTCTATCCTACCTCGCTGTGAACATTCATTATCTACTCTCTTAATCCTCGACGAACTATTAACTTGCATGAAACTTTACCACGGTATTTTATTTCTGTCAAATGTTTTTTAGAAAAAACATGAACTTTTTATCCTCTTTTTTAAAAACGGCTTTTTTAATGATGCTGGGAAAAATTGACAAACCAAGCTTTCAGGCGCATAATTGAAGATGCAAAATTATTTTTAGAAATGGGTGGCATTATGGAATTAGTCTTTATTGTCTTAAATAAAACCGATCGACTAAACGAACTATTGACTGAAATGATGGAGAACGATTTAAGTGGGGCGACTGTGATTGACAGTAGTGGTATGGGACATCTGATTTCCAACCAATTCCCGATGTTTTCAATGTTTGCTGAACTGGAAGAAGAAAGTGATTCCAATAGTAAAACCATTTTAAAAGTTGTGGATACGATTGAAGAACGAAATAAAACCGTTGAAATCGTAGAACATGTGTGTGGGGATTTAAAAGGTCCAGATACCGCTATTGTTTTTACTGTACCCGTGAACTTTCAAAAAGGAATTAACTACTGATTTAAACACAATTTAATTATAGGAGAAGGATAGTATATGACCGTATCGCTTTATGTTGCACTCTTATTAGTGGTTGGACTAGCTGGTGGCCACTTGGCTACAAGAATTAATCTACCCTCTGTGACAGGCTATATTTTAAGCGGCTTGCTGCTAGGTCCAAGTTTTTTAAATATTATTACTGAAGAAGTATACAACTCATTAGGATTCGTCAATGAACTCGCATTAGGTATTTTAGCGATTTCTGTAGGAACCGAGCTCCACCGAAGAGTCATTTTGAAATTCGGGAAAAATTTAGCGATTTTATCGATTGGCAATACATTGATGAGTGGTGTACTTGTCACTTTTGGAACTTATCTTATGGGGATACCTTTGACCTATGCCTCGATCTTAGGCGCGATTTCCATGACGGTTTCCCCATCTGGAGTTGTTTCTATGATCAAAGAAACAAAAGCCAAGGGTGAAATGACTCAGACACTGCTTGGATTGGTTGCTTTTGATAATTTAATTACGATTATTGTTTTTGGTATTGTCGTTGCATTTGTCCAGACAGCAGGAAATGTTGATGTCAATGAAGTCTCTTTAATTCTAAATGTCTTTTTAGATGTCTTATGGGCAGCGTTAATTGGATTGGCTAGTGGATTTTTTGTGGCTTTCTTCATTCGCCGAGAGTTGCAAAACGACAAACTGCTTGTCATTATAGGCGCAGCGATCCTCTTCAACAGCGGAATAGCCACTGTTTTAGGATTATCTCCTGTACTTGTCAACATTGTATCAGGTGCCATCATCACCAACTTAACCAACCGTAAAGTCTTGGTCGCTACGGTGATTAATCGAATGGAGCTTCCAATTTTCGTCGTGTTCTTGACATTGGCTGGCGCACATTTGGATATTGCCATTTTTGCCACTGTCGGCCTTGTGGGGGTTGCTTATATTTTGGGCCGTTTTATCGGAAAATATACAGGCGCCTTTATCTTTTCGCATTTCACTTCATTGAGCAAAAAAGTCCGAAAGAATATCGGTTTTGGATTGATTCCCCAAGCAGGTGTTGCGATTGGATTAGCCACCGTTGCGGAGCAGACCGTTCCTGGCATTACGGGGATTATTACCGGGGTGGTTTTAACCGGTGTGGTTGTGTTTGAGATTACTGGTCCCCTTCTTTTATCTCGGGCGTTAAAGAATGTTGATGAAATTCCAAAATAAATAAAATGTATATTACCATTGAAACCAGATTGCTTTACACGGTGCAGGCACCGTGTAAGAAACAACCTGACTTTTATTTTATGTATTTTGATTCATTTGAGTATATTCTTTCATTCAGGAACTTGATTGCTTTCATTTCATCACAAGATTCATCACAAAATCACCATATTCCTTTTTGTGTGAACTGAATACTTTTTAAGAAACGAGGAACCCAAGACTTCATTGTTTGAAATTGTAGGAGAAGAAGAATGTTAGATCTATTAATTAATGATATTTTAAGTACGCCGTCCATTTTAATAGGATTCTTTGTACTTATAGGAAATGTGCTGTTAAAGAAATCTTCAACGGAAGTCATTTCAGGAACGTTTAAAACCATTATCGGTTTTACCATGTTAAATTTAGGGGCTGGAATTGTCGCGGAAGCTTTAGATAATTTCAGCGTGATGTTTTCGGAAGCTTTTGATCTGCAGGCGGCTGTCATGAATACCGATGCTTACGGTGCCATGTTGACAGAAGCTTATGATTTAGCACCTATTGTTTTTATTGTTGGTATGCTTTTAAACTTAATCATCGCTAAATATACACGCTTTAAATACATATACTTAACTGGACATCTTGCCTTATATATGGCGGGGATGATTACTATGTTATTAAGCGGCTTTCATCCAGCCATCACGATTATTCTGGGTGCTGTCTTTTTAGCCATTTACATGGCGATTGCACCAGCGATCACACAAAAATATACGGTTGAAATTACAGGAGAAGAAGATTTTGCTATCGCAAACTCTGGGAGTATCAATTTCTTTCTTGGCGCAAAATTAGGCGAATGGTTTGGAAACAAAGAAAAATCGACAGAGAATATTCAAGTCCCGCAGTCTTTGGGTTTTCTTCAAGACTCCACGGTTTCAATGTCTCTAACCATGTCTGTTTTATTTATTTTCGTGAGTTTCTTTACTGGATCCGAATTTATTGAAACAAATTTAAGTGACGGTCAAAACTATATTTTCTTTTCATTTATGCAAGGGATATTATTTTCAGCCGGTGTTCAAGTGCTTTTAACTGGGATTAATATGGCGATTGATGAACTGGTGCCTGCTTTTCGTGGAATTGCGGACCGTGTAATCGATGGAGCCGTTCCTGGAATCGATGCTCCTGTAATGGCAAAATATTCACCAAACGCAATGATTCTTGGTTTTATCACCAGTTTAACGGCTGGAATTTTAGGCATGTTCGCTTTGTCTTTTATGGGCCTCCCTTTAATTATCCCGGGAATGGTTCAGCAATTTTCTTGGGAGGCGTAACAGCTACATACGGAAATAGTACGGGTGGGCGCCGCGGGGCATTGATTGGTTCATTCGTCAATGGAATCATGATGGCAATTCTTCCCTCACTCTTTCTTTTATTTATTGATTCCGGAGTAAGCGATACGGTTGTATTTGGTGATTCAGATTACACGATCTTTGGTCTCTTACTCGAAACCATCTTTAGCTTCTTCCGTTAAATGACAAATGATGTATTGTTTACTGGGTAAGATTGATACATATTCATACATGTGAGGAGTGATCTGTTTCTAGCCATTACATCTATACTACTTGTGAGGGATAGAAGGATTCCAGCCATTACTTCTCTATCACTTGTAATGGATAGAGTGGGTCCAGCCATTACTTCTCTATCACTTGTAATGGATAGAAGAGTTCCAGCCATTACTTCTATACTACTTGTAATGGATAGAAGGGGTTCAGCCATTACTGCTATACTACTTGTAATGGATAAGTACCATTTCATAACGAAACCTCGGGCGAAAACCCGAGGTTTCATTATATTCTTTTTAGACTTTTACTTTACTTCAACAAGGTCATGCCATGGAGTGGCTGTTTGTTCAATCACTTTATTTAAATCTTTAATGTTTTTCTTACCTTCAGTACGCAACCATTCTCTGGCTGCTTCTTCCCCTTCTTTGGCAAACGGTTCGACCACACCGCTCCACGTCGCGCGTCCACAAAGGACACCATTAAATTTTGAACCGGCTTCGCTCGCAAACTCTAAAGTCTGATTAAAAAGCTCCATCGTGACACCCGCGCTCAAGAAGATAAATGGTAAGTGTGTTGCATCGCTTTGTTCTTTAAAATATTTCGCTGCCTCTTCTTTGGAGTGAACGACTTCACCTTCTGAGTAGCCTTCCACAAAGTTCATGTTTACCGGGGTCTCCATTTTCAGAACATCCACATTGTATTGTGGCTTAGAAAATTCTGCGATGGCTCCATTTACTTTATGCGGTTTTACCTTCGCATATTCTGGCGACTTCGTATCTTCAATATTTGCATCATACGTTAAAATTTCTAAGTAAAAAGGAACATCTTCGCCGATACATTCGCTGCCAACTCGTTCAATAAAAGCTTTTTTCTGTTCGTTGATTTCATCACTTTCATCCACATCATAGTACACTAACAGCTTCACGCCATCCGCGCCTTCATCCAAAATACGTTTAACCGATAAGTCATCAATTAAATCCGGCAGACGGCCAGGAACCGTATTATCGTAACCTGTTTTTTCATAAGCTAATAGCAAACCAGCGTCTTTATCGCGCACTTTTGTCGCTGGCATCCCATAAACCGGGTCGAGTAAAATTGAAGACGCATAAGGAGTTAATTCCTCAGAAACCAATTCTTTCAAGCGTTCAATTTCTTCATGACTTGTTTCAATGCCTAAAGCATCAAACATCCGATTCATAGCACCGCGTTGATCGATGGCCAATGCTTTAATAAAACCGTCATCCGCTGATAAACGGTCCATTCCTTCTTTTTTCTTTTTTGAAAGTTCTAACACTGATCGTTCCTCCATTTTAATGTTCTTTGATTTTTTCTACTTCCACTTGAGCGTAATACGTATCAAAATGATCTTTATTGACATGGCCCGTTTTGTCTTCCATCGTGTTCAACATTCCGGTTGTCATCGCTGTTTTCAATACTTCATCCCAAGGCAATTCTTGGTTGAGCGCTAAAGCTAAACCAGCGATTGTAGCGTCACCAGACCCCACTGGGTTGACGACATCAATACTTGGTATCGATACTTTATAAAATTCCCCTTCTATTTTAGCGAAAGCTCCGTCCTCACCCATCGAGACGACAATGGCTTCGATTCCCTCGAATAGTGAACTGTTTAATGCCTCTTTCAAGACATCGATATCTGAAGTCACTTCTTGTTCCAACAAGGCATTCAATTCATCTGTATTTGGCTTAATTAAGAAAGGTTTCTCTTCACCCAATAAAGCTTGTTTCAAAGCTTCTCCACTAGTGTCCAATAAGACTTTAACTTCCTTGTCCCGACTGATTTCTAATAATTTCTGATAATAGTCTGTTGGCAATCCTTTAGGTAAGCTTCCAGACATCGTTACGACTTCAGCATCTTCAATCAATTTTTCAAACTGCTTTAAGTATTCTTCACCTTCACCATCAGCCAATGTAGGACCTGATTCAAGCACTTCAGTTTGTTTGCCTTCATGAAGAATCGCGATACAGTTTCTCGATTCTTTTTCAATTTCTAAAAATCGATTCGACACACCTTCTCTATTTAACTGGTCAATGATATAACCGCCTAAACTTCCTCCAAGAATACCAGAAGCAACCAACTCACCATCCATTTGTTTAATGACTCGACTAACATTTAACCCTTTTCCACCCGCTGTTTTAATGGCATTTTCTACTCTATTCACATCGTTTATTTTAAATGTCTCTAAAGGATAGGAAATATCCACGGATGGATTCATCGTAACTGTTACAATCAAACAGCTCGCCCCTTTTCTCTTCTTTTTAAATGACTTAATGACTGTATTCGTGAATCGTTACACCTTTTACTACACGGTTGACGGTACCTGCAGGTGAAGGATTATCCGGTTCATGGCCTAACTTAATGGAAGCATGTAAGGAAACCAATTGACCGAATAAAATATAAGGCAATGCCAGGAAAGCATCTGGTAAAATCGCTGCAGCCTCTGAAAGAACAAATTGATCCCCTTCAAAGTTCCCCGCATTGTCGACTTGCACAGCTAAAGTTGTTTCAGCAATATCATCGAGTCGAACTTCTTCTAGCATGTCTACGTCATATTTCTTGGTATACGCATCATTTGAGACAAACCCGATAATTAAGGTCTGTTGGTTTACAAAGGATTTTGGCCCATGTCGGAACCCTAGCGAAGATTCAAAAGAAGCTTCGACTTGTCCCGCTGTCAGTTCAAGCACTTTTAGTTGTGCTTCTTGAGCAAGCCCTTCTAAACTTCCAGATCCTAAATAGATAATGCGTTCGAAATCCGTATCGAGTAAAGCTTCTACTTTATCTGCTTGATCTAAAACTTCATTCCCTGAATCGATGATTTGATTAACAAATTTTTGTTCTTTGTTTTCATCTAAAGAACAAAATACAAGCAAAGCAGTTAATGTCATACAAGTATAAGATCCAGTCATCGCAAATCCTTGGTCATTTGAACGTTCGGGCATTAACAGCAATAAATTTTTGTCATCGCCTTCTGCAGACTTCGCTAATTGACCATCGGCTGCACATGTAATCGTTAATTGGTATAAGTCATCCACTATTTCTTTCGCTAAGTCAACAGTGGCTACACTTTCCGGGCTGTTTCCACTTCGCGCAAAAGAGACTAATAGTGTCGGTGTCTCTTTTTGTAGGTACTGATCCGGATTAGACACAATACTTGTTGTTGGAATACTTTCCACTGTCCATTGCGTTTCATCTAATCGTCCCATTAAATAAGGGGTTACTGTTTGCCCCACATAAGCAGAAGTTCCTGCTCCAGTGAAAAGGATACGTACGTGATCATGTTCATCAGCAATTTCTTTCAAATAATTTTTAACGGCCTCTCGTTGCTTTTTGTAGATGGCATACGTTTCTTCCCACAACTCCGGCTGCTGGTATATTTCACGAGCTGTAATTACTGCTCCTAACTTTTCCATTTTTTCTACATCATATTTTGTCAATGGCTATTCCTCCATAAGTTATATTCGTAGTCCACTTAATCGTTAAGTGGTTACTACCAGTTAACTAGATAATAATTGATACCACATAAATAGTCAAGGGAATCAGAACTTTTAGAGAGTATTCCTCTACTTAAAACAAAAACTTTGAGCTTAGGACGTGTTCAGTTTACTCAAATTCAGTCAATCCTATCTCACGATATTTTGTTTTCTTTAAACTGTGCCCTACTTTTTTCCCCTTAATCAAACAGTCTTTTAATTCTTCTTACACGTTTTCGTTTTTTCACAATACAAAAGAAAAGAATAGGATTAAAATTCTTCACTATATATTCCCTTGTCCTCTTTATTAGATACCTTCCTTTTGCTTGATTTATCAATGAAATCTCAGTTTTTTTACTCCATCTGTCCGTAGGTTAACTTGTCCTTTTTGGATAGACATGTATCCGTTATCATTTGTCATTTTTTCCTATTATGGTACACTTTCCTTGTACGTACAATTTATTTCATAAAGGAGGAAAGTTTATGGTAAATATCATTCTGGCAAGTCACGGAGAATTTGCGGAAGGCATATTGCAATCTTCCGAAATGATCTTTGGAGAGCAGGAACAAATTGTGACTGCTACTTTGATGCCAAATGAAGGCCCAGAAGATTTAAGGCGCAAATTTAATAACGCTATCGAATCTTTTGGCGAGGATGCTGAAGTATTGTTTTTAGTTGATTTATGGGGAGGTTCTCCGTTTAATCAAGCAAGTGCTGTTCATGACGAAATTCCGGAACGTTCAGCGATTGTCGCGGGCATGAATTTGCCGATGTTGTTAGAAGCATTAGGCTCAAGAATGTCTATGGAAACTGCCCATGAACTGGCTAGCCATATTGTAGGTAAAGATGTGAATGGTGTTCGTGTGAAACCCGAGGAATTAGAACCGGACGAAGCAAGCACAGTAGCTGAAAGTAACGATTCTAGTCCATCCGTCGGTACTTTAGAACCTGGTACCGTCTTAGGCGATGGACAAATTGAATACGTTCTCACTCGAATTGATACCCGATTGTTACACGGTCAAGTTTCAACGAATTGGGTAAAAGCGGTGAATCCAAATCGAATTTTAGTTGTTTCTGACAGCGTTTCCCAAGATGAAATGAGAAAGACACTGATTCAACAGGCCGCTCCACCAGGGGTTCGTACACATACCATTCCTGTCAGTAAATTAGCGGAAATTCATGAAGATCCCCGATTCGGTGATACAAGAGCTTTACTCTTGTTTGAAACACCTCAAGATGTTCTTCAGGCCGTTGAAATGGGTGTAGAATTCGATAAAGTCAATATTGGTTCGATGGCGCATTCTCAAGGGAAAACGATGATTTCAAATGCGATTTCCGTTGACCGAGATGATGTGGAGACGTTACAAGAATTACAAGACCGAGGGATTGAATTTGATATTCGTAAGTTGCCTGGTGATTCAGATGAAAACTTAGATAAACTTTTACGAAATGAAAACTTAATTTAAAAGGAGGCAATCAAATGGTCGAAGCAGTAGATTTAAATGTCATTCAAATTGTTCTTATTCTTCTTGTTGCATTATTTGCTGGATTTGAGAGTGTACTTGATGTCTTTCAACTCCACCAACCAATTATTACAGGTGCCTTAATCGGCGCAATTACAGGGGACTTAAACGGAGGACTCTTGTTAGGTGGGTCCTTACAGTTGATTGTTTTAGGATGGATGAACATTGGGGCTGCCCAAGCGCCGGATGCCGCGATTGCGGGTGTTGTTTCTGCAATATTGGTCCTCGTTAAAGGGGCCTCGAACTCTGAAGGAATAGCCATCGCCATTCCTTTAGCGATTGCTGGACAAGTTCTTACAATTTTTGTCCGTACATTAGCGGTTGGTCTTGGACACTATGCCGATAGGAAAGCTGAAGAAGGAAACATTCGCGGGATTGAAATCGCAAACATGACCGGTTTACTTTTACAAGGTCTGCGTGTAGCTATTCCAGCTGGTTTAGTTTTAGCTGTCCCTGCAGAAGCAGTGACAACTGCGATCAATGCGATTCCTGATTGGATTACCGGTGGTTTAGCTGTTGGTGGTGGAATGATTGTTGCCGTTGGTTATGCGATGGTTATTAACATGATGGCGTCAAAAACCACTTGGCCATTCTTCTTTATTGGTTTTGCCCTTGCAGCAGTCACTGAATTAAACTTAATTGCTATGGGTATTATAGGTTTAGCTTTAGCCGTTCTATACGTCCAAGTCTCTCCTGACTTTAATCAAGGT
>Ga0079225_10000684_pt1 | contig 18431 bp, 14 predicted proteins | sample Poulit2012_FD_76344 | JGI IMG/M metagenome (GOLD analysis project Ga0079225, IMG submission 76344) | Agricultural soil microbial communities from Georgia to study Nitrogen management - Poultry litter 2012 | ecosystem: Environmental > Terrestrial > Soil > Agricultural land | place: USA: Georgia... | reverse complement strand
GTTTTTCATCGTTTTACTGGCGTTATATAAATTGGCACCGAACAAAAAAATCCTATTAAGAAACGCGATGTGGGGTGCCATATTTGCAACGGTTGGCTGGCAACTCGTATCATTGGCGTTTTCTTATTACGTCAGTACGATTGGTAACTATTCAGCAACATATGGCAGCCTTGGGGCGGTTATTATTCTCATGATTTGGTTCTATATTTCAGGCATTATTATCATAACCGGCGGTGTCATCAATGCGACTATTCGAAAAGAGAGACGCGAATGAAAAATAGCTTTCCCTCAACAGGGAAAGCTATTTTAATAAACGCAATCCATTCAAAATCACCAGTATCGTGCTGCCTTCATGTCCGATCACGCCCAGCGGTAAATCAAGGATTTGAAAGAAGTTTGACACGATAAGCAGTCCAATGACAGCTAGGGAGAAAAAGATATTTTGTTTCACAACTTTATTCATCCTGCTTGATAAGCGAATGGCATTTGTGATTTTCGACAAATCATTTTTCATTAAGACAACATCTGCCGTTTCAAGCGCAACATCCGTACCTTCCCCTATGGCAATTCCCACATTGGCACTTGCTAAGGCAGGTGCATCATTTATTCCATCCCCAACCATCGCTACATTCCCGTACGTTTTTCTTAAGCTTTTTACATAGCTCACTTTCTCTTCCGGCAAGCATTCAGCTATATAGTCATCTAAGCCTGCTTCATTGGCGATTGCTTTTGCCGTCATTTCATTATCGCCTGTTAGCATAACAGTATGGATGCCTTGCTTTTTCAATGCTTTAATTGCCTTTTTGGTATCTTTTCGAATCGTGTCCTTTAAGGCAAACAGTCCTACAATTTGGTTGTTATTTTTAACAAATACGACTGTTTTTCCTTGTTTTGCTAAAGAAACGGCAATTCCATTTTGAAAGGCAAGCGCTTTTTCTTCTCCAACAAATGCTGCTTTCCCGATTTCCCACTTTTGCTGATCAACATTAGCAGAAACACCATTGCCGCTAATCGTTGTCATTTCCTGTACTTCAATAAGCTGTTCATTATTATGTTCCATGCTATAAGCAGTTATTGCACGAGCAAGTGGATGTCTGGATTCTTTCTCAATCGCACCGGCAACCGCTATGATTTGCTCCTTGTCTTCATTCTCATCTACATAAACATCAGTAACTACAGGTTTTCCATTTGTTAATGTTCCGGTTTTATCAAAAGCAATTGCTTTCATATGACTGATGTTTTCCGCGTGGACGCCCCCTTTGAAAAGCACACCGTTTTTTGCACTATTCGAGATAGCGGACAAAGTGGCAGGCATAATAGAAGCGACAAGGGCACAGGGGGATGCTACAACAAGTAAAATCATGGCGCGGTAAATACTTTCCGTTAGCGTCCAGCCGAATAAAAAGTATGGTAAAAACATCATAATCGCAACGACAGCCAACACGACTTTAACATAAGTCCCCTCAAATTTTTCGATAAACAGTTGGGAAGGGGATTTTTCTGCTTGTGCTGATTGGACTAATTGAATGATTTTTTGAAATAATGTTTCGTTCGCCGGCTTAGTAATCTCGATCGAAATTGATCCGTCCAGAGCGACGGTACCGGCAAAAACATCCGCTTTATTTGCTTTGCTAATGGGAACGGATTCACCTGTTATAGCACTTTCGTCAATGGATGTACTTCCTTTTATAATGATGCCATCAGCCGGGATGCGTTCACTGGCTAGAACAGCAATCATATCGCCAACCTGCAACTCTGCTACAGGAACAACCTTTTCGCGCCCGTTTTCCACTAAAGTTGCTTCTTCGGGTTGCAGATGCATAAGGGAAGAGATCTCTTTATTACTTTTATTTAATGTATAGGTTTCCAGTGCGCCGGATAAAGCGAAAATAAATATAAGGATGGCCCCTTCCGTCCAGTAGCCGATTGCCGCTGAACCAATGGCTGCGAATATCATCAGCATCTCCACATTCAGTTCTTTGTTTGCGATCGTTTCTTCAATACCTTCTTTTGCTTTAGCAAACCCACCTACCGCAAAAGCAATCACATGAAGCGTAACCCATGTCGTAGGGGAAAAATATCCTTTTAAGGCCCATGTGGTTAGAATAAGTACCCCGCTAAAAAGGGCGGCTATTAATTCTCTGTGCTCTTTTAAACGGCTCATAAAAGCCACTTCCTTCGTAGGATTTTCATTTGTTTTTTTAAGAGGACGTGCCTGTAAATTCGTTTCCATCATCAACCCTCCATTATATCTATGATTGTTTATAATAATTATAATTTAATACTCATTATTATGCTACCATCATAGTAGGAAAAGTCAAGGTAAAAATGAATGAAAGCGGGAAAAATTCCGGCGAGTACTACAGTGAATTTGATTTTATAGGTACAGTACTAAAAAAAGGTGCAAACTAAACGTATTACTGTTATAATCAATATGAATTTTTTTAATAAATCAATCTAAAATAGGGAGGATATTATAGATGAGAAGAATTTTATTGGGACTTATTTTATTAGTATCTATATTCATTATGAGTGCATGTGGGGATTCTGGTGAAGAAGAAAGTTCCAAAACTGAAGGCGAAAATGCTGAAAATAGCCGTTGGGATGAGATCCAAGAAGCCGGCGAAATTGTTGTTGGAACATCCGGTACGCTGATAGCGGGATCTTATTATGATGGGGAAGAAGAAACAGAAGACCAATTAACAGGATATGAAGTAGAAACAATGCGTGAGATTGCTAAACGTCTCGACCTAGATATCTCCTTTGAAATAATCGGTGTTGACAATGTGCTGCCAGCTATTAAGAGTGGAAGAATTGATGTATCATCAGGAGATATAACGGATAGGAGAAAAGAAGAATTTAATTTCAGTGATCCATATAAATATTCTTATATCACAATGGCAGTACGTGAAGAAGACAATTCGGGGATAGAGAAATTGGAAGATCTAAAAGGGAAAAAAAACGGTGGTGGAGCGACAACCATTTACAGTCAAATTGCTGAACAATTTGGTGCGGAAGTAATTACATATGGCAATGCCCCAAATGAAGCATATTTACGAGATGTTCATAATGGAAGAACAGATGTCGTGATTAATGATTATTATTTAACAAAGTTTGGTGTAGCAGCTTTCCCTGATTTTGATATTCATTTACATCCTGATCTGAATTTCCATCTTACGGAACAAGCAGTAATCATTCCTAAAGGTGAAGAAAAAATGACAGAAAAAATGAATGAAGCGTTACAATCTATGCGTGATGATGGAACGCTTTCTGAGCTTGCAAAAGAATTTTATGAGGAAGATGCTTCTGAGAAGCCAGAGGGCGATATTATTGAAATAGAAGGTCTGGATATATAAACGGTAATTTTAAAGGAGCACGAAAATGAACTTTAACGGTTTTGACTTCGGTGGATTATTTGATATTGAGTTAGCTTTGGAAAATTTGCCGTTTGTTCTGGAAGGATTGCCAATGACCCTTATGGTATCGATTGTTGGTATGGCAATGGGACTTATTATAGGATTGTTCTTAGCATTAGCACGCAGTTCAGATAAAATTATCTTACGCTGGCCGGCACGTATTTATATATCATTTATGCGTGGCACGCCAATGCTTGTATTTTTATTCATTTTATATTTCGGGCTTCCTGTAATCGGAATTGAATTTACTGCAATCGTAGCGGCTTCATTGGGTTTTGGTTTAAATAGTGCGGCTTATATTGCTGAAATCAACCGATCTTCATTGAATAGTATAGATCGTGGGCAATGGGAATCTGCTAAAGCGCTTAATATAGGATACTGGCAAACAATGCGGAAAATTATTTTACCACAAGCAACCAGAATAGCTATTCCGCCACTGACAAATGTGTTTATGGATATTGTAAAAGCAACTTCTCTCGCAGCTGTAATTACAGTACCGGAGCTATTCCAAAAAACTCAAATTGTAGCGGGAAGGACCTACGATGCGATGACCATGTATATTCTTGTTGCATTAATCTACTGGCCATTATGTATCCTTATTGGTTTTATGCAGGATAAATTAGAAGCACGATATAGTAAGTTTTTATAGGGAAAGGAGCTGTTACGTTATGTATACAAACATCGTAACAGCTCTTTTTTAGTTAGGCACTTTTCGTAATTTGATTTTCGTTGCCTTTAATCCTCGTAGTTGATCTCCACTCCGAGCAGTCGCTTTCCGCGTGCAATGCTTTAGCTTCCTCGGAAGCAAAAATCACTTTCTTCGAAAATACTGAATAACTTTCATCCAAATTTTAATAAATAATTTTCTCGATCTTGGCCAAGGAAGTAAAAAAAGAAAGCTATCGAAGAGATTTTCAGATTTAGCATCTGAAGAGAAATAACCGATTCACTCGTTTGCTGAAGACGTGCTAGAATAAGAACGAGCCCATAAGTGCGCTTCGCTTCACCGAAGTTGCCTTCAATGGCATTTCGTTCAGATGCATCCTTGTCCGGATCCGTTTCTGTTCTATGTCTTCTTTTTTAGGCGGACGGCCAAGCTTCGATCCACTTAACTGGATGCCACGTTCTTTACAGTACCGGCGGTTTTAACGGGTCGAATAATCTGATCAGCCAGTACAGCTCCGAGGAAACCCCGTTACGATCCAGGTATCTCTCGCCTGCTTCGTGATAAGCATCCCATTATCGAGAAATGCCCAGCCGTCGACAAGGCTGAGAGAAAGTTTTGCCCAAACTTCACATTCGTATGTGTTTTACCGCGCACAATTTAGATGAACATGGGATTGGGAACTGCTTACAATGGGGTGGGTCCTGACTCAAAGCATCTGCTTTTGTTAGCTGTAGAGTTTCTGGTGTTGTTTGGTACTGAGAGCTTCCATCCCGCCTTGCCGGACAAGGCTTTGAAAATGGTTAATACCTTTTCCCACTTAGTTCAACTTTTCGCAGCTTGTGTTTGGACGGCCTTTTCTGTTTGGCAAGAGCTAAATCGTCTTTACGGGCCTTCTTTCGGTACGTTCTCGGCTTGTCTTGTTGATCACAAAAGGGAACGTGGAGTGTATCAATCATCGAATTCAATTTTTCGCGCCCCCCCCATCCAAAAACGTCAAATCTGTTGGATAGTAGATATCAGCCGGTGCGCATGTGACACCCATCAAACGATTCCCTGATGGTTGCGGTGTGTATTAGGATTTTTCTCTTGAATTGTTGTCATCGTCATCCAGGTAGTCGCCTAATCTCTATTTTTCCACAACCCATTCATTCACCTGATCGATTACCTAAGGCGCCTCTAATTGAAATTTCGGCAGTTCTAATAAAGTATTGAAGGAACGGATTTTCGGTGATCTGCTCAACCGTTTCAGCATCACTCGTCCGAGATATTCTTTAATGATTAACGTACCCAAAGCGGGAAGGATCAAGTTGTATGGACTCCCTGATTCAGATCCTTCAGTTGCTTTTTATTGTGTTGGAGAAAGAAATCTTCGGGTAACAGAATTTGTTGTTTGGAATGATTATACATGACATCCGTCCTCCAGCTACAGGTTTTTGTACTTTTCACGATACAGGATATTTCCTTTGCATCTAGTTTCGACAAAAAGCCGAAATTCTTATTGGAATTGAAGATTTTAGTTGTTCAGCAGCACCTAAATTAGAGTATGCTTAAGCATATGGACTTGAAGCAGGGCTTCAGCTATGAAGAACGAAATTAGTCGGCGATATTCATGTCAAAATGTACTTGCCTTAGCAGGTAGTCGTTTAAATGCCTAATTTCTCCAGTATGGTTCAAAAATAAACGAAATGCCATGCAAAAGTAGGAAGTTAATTTTAGATTGATACCTAATTACAACATGTTATAATTTATTATACTGTACATAAACAAAGTGAAAAAAGTTTTATGAATTAAAAAGGAGAGAGTTTAAAATGGAACATTTGAAAGTTAATAAGAATCCAGGTCTTTTTACTAGGATTGAAGCTACTTTACCAAAGCTGAGAGGAGCTGAGAAGAAAGTTGTAAGATTTATTGAAAAAAATGTTGGAGAAATCATTCATTTATCCATCACGGAAGTTGCCGAAAGAAGCCAAACTAGTGAGTCATCCGTTGTACGTTTGTGTAAGCGGCTTGGTTATAAGGGGTTTCAGGATATGAAAATACATTTTGCCAAAGAGGTTATCTCACCTGAACAGCAGATACACGAAGTGATTGAAAAAGATGATGATGTTTTAATTATTAAGAGAAAGATATTTCAATCCAATATTCAGGCACTTTATGATTCGTTAGAGGTATGTAATGATGAGCAGCTTGTACATGCGGTAAATGCTATATCTAATGCAAACCTGATTGAATTTTATGGAACAGGTGGATCTGGAGCAGTAGCCATGGATGCACACCACAAGCTTTTGAAAATGGGGATTAAATCCTTTTCTTATAGTGATTCCACGCTTCAATCGATGTCGGCTAGTGTGTTAGGAGAAAAAGATGTTGTTATCGGTATATCCCATACGGGTTCTAATAAAGATGTATTACATGCAATGAAATTAGGAAAAGAAGCTGGCGCTACTTTGATCTGTATTACCAATTCGTCAAAGTCTCCAATTACGCAAATTTCCGATATATTACTCCAAACAGCGTCAAGGGAAACATTATTTCGAACCGATGCCATCTCTTCTAGAATTGCACAATTGACAATTATTGATATTTTGGTTGCGGCACTGGCTATCAATAATTATGATCAAACTTATGAGGATCTACAAAAGACAAGAAAATCTACAACAGATAAAAAATTATGAAGAATATGAAATAAATATTCATTTTTTAAAATAACTATTGAAGTAAATTACCACCATGTGTTAATATGGATTTACTGAAAGACTTTTCAGTGAATTCATATTGAACTAACTTTTTCTAACTATGGAAGTTTAGATTATTTTTTAGTCGAAAAAGAAAGCGTTATCATGAAGTTGGCTTAAGACTATTTAACTAAAGAGGGGGAAAAAAAGTGAAGAAAATATTTATGTCTTTATTGATTGTTGGAATGATGCTTACAGTAGTTGCATGTAGTAATTCAACAAGTGGTAAGGGGGACGGTGGTGCGGAAAGTGAAAAAACAGTTACTTTCAAACTAGCAACTCCGGATCCGGATTCTTCTCCGATCACAGTAGCGGCTCAAGAGTTTGCAAAAGTGGTAGAAGAAAAAAGCGATGGCTCCATAAAAATTGATGTACATGCTAACGGATCATTATATGGTGCTGATCCTTCAGCAGCTGTTAAACAGCTTGGTGCAGGAAGTTTAGATATGCTTGTTTTATCCACATCTTTATATGCAAACTTTGAACCAAAATTTAATGCGATTAGTATTCCATATCTATTTGATGATGCAGACCAATTTGTATCTTTCTTAAATAGTGATCTTAGTGAAGAATTATTAAATTCAGTTGATGAAATGGGGATTAAAGGTCTTGGTTACTGGACTCGTGAGTATAGACAAATTACAAACTCTGTACGCCCAATTACACAGCCAACAGATTTAGAAGGGGTTAAGTTAAGGGTTCCAAACAATCCGTTATGGGTTGAGTTCTTTAAAGGTGCTGGTACCGTAACAACCCCAATGGATTTTGGTGAGGTTTATAATGCTCTTCAATTGGGGACTATTGATGGCCAGGAAAATCCTATAGGCGTAATTGAATCATCGAAAATGCATGAGGTACAAGATTATTTAACGATTTCAAACCATATGGCTGAAGCGTGGTTAGTCGGTATTAACCAAAATAAATTTGATAGTTTAACAGAGAAACAACAACAAATACTCCGCGATGCTTCAGAGGAAATACAATCATGGAAGGCAGATGAAGACGTAGCGAATGCTGAGGAAATTATTGAATTACTAAAGTCTGAAGGAATGGAAGTTAATGAATTAACTTCAGAGCAACAAGAAGCGTTTGTAGAAATATCAAAACAAGCTTACCCAACATTTAAAGAGCTTGTAGAAGATGATGATTACTTTGATAATGTACTTGAGTTTGTTGAGAAAAAATAAGTAATAGCTTTGTAAAAAGAAGTAGTCTCGATAATCAAAATGTAAACTCTCGCTGATATCTGGAGATTACTTTCTTTTTACAGAAAGGAGAAAAACATGACTGACAGCCAGGCAAAACAGTATGCACCCATTTTTAAATATTTAAATAGAATTTTTAATTTTATAGCTGGCTTAATAGCCATAGCACTCTTCGTAGTTGTTATCATCCAAATCATAGGTAGATCAATAGGTTATCCATCGCCATGGACGGAGGAGATGACTCGTTACATTTTTATTTGGATGATTTTCTTAGGGATTGGAGTCGGGTTTCAAAAAGCAGAATCTCCAAGGGTTACGGTATTTTTAAATATTATGCCTAAATTTATTAGGCAAATAGGAAGTTGGATTTATACAATTGGTACAATCGGTTTTCTACTGTTTATGGTTGTATATGGAATAGAGTTAGTACAGCAACAAATAGCAATGAATGAAACAAGTTCCGTATTACTGTTTCCTGTGTGGATAGTTGGTATTAGTGTCCCTATTTCAGGGGTTATCGGGATAATAACTACCATTCAATCATTAATTTACCATAGAGATTTGATTTAAGGGAGGTCCCTAAGGTTGTCTATATTTCTATTAGTTCTATTTTTTATACTTCTATTTATAGGTATTCCTATTGCCGCATCATTAGGTATTTCAGTTATATTCGCAATCCTTTTATTTACCGATGTTCCACTTAGTCTTGTTATACAGTCCATGTACAGCTCTATGAATAGTTTTATTATGGTTGCTGTGCCACTCTTTATTTTGGCAGGGATTATTATGGATGAAGGGGGAATAGCAAACAGATTATTTTCCTTTGCAAATAGTGCCGTCGGCTGGATGAGAGGAGGATTAGGCCATGTTAACGTATTGGTAAGCTTGCTTTTTGCAGGGATGGCTGGTTCGTCGGTTGCTGATGTTGCAAGTACAGGACGCATGACCATTAACGCTATGACAAGAAATAATTACCCAATACAGTACTCAACAGGGTTAACCCTCATTACTTCTGTACTTGCCTCGGTTATACCACCTAGCATTTTAATGGTGGTAGCCGCAGCCACTGCAGGTGTTTCTGTAGGAACAGCGCTTATTGGAGGACTTATTCCCGGGACAATAATGGCAATTGTCTTTATGACTTATAATTACTTTTATAGTAAAAAGCATAGCATAGGAGAACCTGTTAAATTCGACATTCGTGTATTAGGAACAGAGTTTATAAAAGCTTTTCCCGCTTTACTTATTCCTGTCATTTTACTTGGTGGTATTTTAAGTGGATTTTTCACACCAACAGAGGCAGCAGCAATTGCTGTACTGTATTCATTAATAATTGCTTTATTTATCTATAAAGTTATATCCCTTAAGCAATTACCGAATATGTTCTTTAAAACAACAAAAATGACTGGGACAATTCTCTTTATCGCTGTAACTGCAAAGTCTGCAAGTTGGGTCTTTGAGTACGATGGCTTACCAACTCGAATTGCTACTAGCATTACTAATTTTAGTGAAAGTTCTTTTATAATTTTATTACTGTTGTTTGTCTTTTTACTCATTGTAGGAATGTTTATGGATGCTACGGCAGCTATATTTATACTTGTTCCTATTTTAATGCCCGTAGTTACTGCAGTAGGAATTGATCCGATGTTTTTCGTTATTTTTATGGTTATGGCCTTATCTTTTGGATTAGTCACTCCACCTGTTGGGGTAGCCTTATATGCCGCTAGTAGTGTAACTGGTTTAAGTATTGAGAAAGTTTCAAAGTCAGTTGTACCATGGATTATCGTTACAATTGTAATTTTATTACTGTTCATTATTTTCCCGGGTCTTATAACGGAACCAATTAAATGGCTTGAAATATAATATTACTTATAAATAAGATAGATTATGAACAAAAACAATAACCCAAGTAATTAAGATTGTTAAATAGATATATGAATATAAGTTTCATTATTCGATAATATTATTTGAAGGAAATAACCATCAATGATATAATAATAGTGAATTCAATATCAATTAGACTGAAGAAGGAGTGTGTTTTGATTGAAAGCTGCCGTATTTTATGGGCCTAACGATATGAGATTGGAAGAAGTAAAAAAGCCAGAAGTTACTGAAGATGAGATTTTGGTGAAAGTAAACATTAGTGCTGTCTGCGGTACGGATGTACGCATATATCTAGGGAAAAAGACAAAGGGCGTCCGCATTCCCTCTACAATTGGTCATGAGATTGTAGGTACGATTGTAAAAGTTGGCAAAAGTGTATTAGGATTTGAAGCGGGGAATCGTGTAGGGGTGATGCCGGTTATTCCATGTGGTAATTGCAATTATTGCCAAAACAGTATGGAAAATGTGTGTGTGAATCGCACAGCGATTGGTTATGAGTTTGATGGTGGATTTTCGGAATATGTTCGCATTCCTGAAACTGCGATTAAAGTAGGTAACCTGGTCAAATTACCAGACCATGTTAGCTTTGAACAAGCAGTTGTTACAGAACCTCTTGCTTGTTGTTTGAACGGAAATAAGAAAGCGAATGTAAAGATGAACGACACAGTTGTTGTGATTGGTGGTGGGCCAATCGGTTTAATGCACGTGCAATTGGCTAAAATTGCAGGAGCCAAAAATGTTATTTTAAGTGAGTTAGTTGATCATAGAAGAGATAAAGCAAAAGAAGCTGGGGCAGATATCGTTGTAAATCCTAATCAGGAATCACTTGAAGATCTCGTTTTAGACATAACGGATCGGTTAGGGGCCGATGTTGTAATTATGGCCATCGGGGTACCCCAATTAGTAAATGTTGCTGCTAAATTATTGAAAAAGGGAGGAACACTTAATCTGTTTGCCGGTTTTACGAATGGCGCACTTTCTGAAGTAGATCCAAACATCATTCATTATAATGAAGTTAATGTTACCGGTACTTCATCTTTAACACGTGCTAACTATCTTCAAGCACTGTCTTTAATTGCAACCGGAAAAATCAATACTGAAGTTATTACAACACCGGGCTATACACTTGATGGTATTCAAAAGGCGATTGAAGATGTTCGAGATGGTGTTGGAATGAAATCATTGATTGAAATGAATTAAGACTCTCTATATGTACTTTTAATCTATGTTAAAAAAATATTATTAGGAGTGTTTTTATGTCATTATTAGGTAAAGAGATTCGTCTAAAGCGTTTATTGAATGAGGATGATCGTTTATTAGCGGTAGCAGTAGATCAGGCTACTGCTAGAGGGGTTTTTGATGAATTAATGCCAATCGAAAGAAAAGTAAGAGAAATAGTTGATGGAGGACCAGATGCCATGACAATGCATAAAGGGATTGCGGATACTTGCTTCCATCAGCATGCAGGTAAAACAAGTCTAATATTCAAAGCTTCTACCTTTTCACCATGGCAACCAAATTCTGATGTACAGGTAGCAAGTGTTCAAGAAGCAATTCGTTTCGGGGCCGATGCTGTTTCGATGGGGTGTATTGTTGGTGGAGATGATCACCCGGAACAACTAAAAAATCTAGCAGTTATAGCTGGTGAAGCTCATGCTGTAGGTTTACCTGTTATCGCTCATATATATCCACGAGGAAATCAAATTGCTGAAGAAGAGTTAGGTAATTGGAGACATACAGCTTATGCAGTTCGCGCTGGTGCAGAAGTAGGTGTTGATATTGTGAAAACAAAATATACTGGTGATCCTGAAACGTTCCATAAGGTTGTTTCTTCAACTCCTGCAAAAGTTGTAGTTGCTGGTGGAGATATTGGGAATAATATCGAAGATTATTTTCAAATGGTTAGTGATGTGATAGACGCAGGTGGAACAGGCATTACATTTGGCCGGATCGTATGGAATCGTCCCAATCCGACAGCAGTTGTTAAAGCTTTCAGACATATCATTCATAATAATGGTACAGTTAAGGAGGCGATGGAACTTCATGAACAACTACTAAATGAAAATTAATCTGAAAAGGTGATTATATGTCTCATGTCATCGGTGTTGATATTGGAACTAGTGGAATTAAAATTGGGGTAATGGATGCAAGTGCAAACCTAGTCTTAATCAATAAACAATCCTATTCACTTTTATATCCTAAAAATGGTTGGATTGAAATAGATGTTAATAAAGTCTGGAATAAAACGAAACAACTTATAGATGAAGCCATTCAAAAAATAAAGGAAATTGGTGGAGAAGTGGACGCGATTTCCCTCTCCACCTTCTGTAATTCTTCTGTACTGATGGATAAGGATGGAAACTCTTTATCTACTGGCATCATGTATTTGGATCAAAGAAGTTCTGAACAAGCTAAACATGTTCAACGCTTACTAGGTGAAAATCTACTTTATAAAATTACCCGAAACAGAATTGAACCCGGTATGTATACTGTTACTTCTTTACTATGGATAAAAGAAACTTTTCCAGATCTCTTCAGTCAAACATATAAATGGGGAAATTTATCTACCTTTATCCTAAATAAACTGACTGGAAACTTTGTGATGGATTGGACCCAGGCTTCCTATTCAGGAGTTTTTGATGTCTTAAATTACAAATGGTCTAGCGATTTTTGTGGAAAACTTGGGGTTGATGAATCTATTCTCCCGAAAGCTGTTGACCCGTTTGAGTGTGTTGGAAAATTTATGGGAATTCCAGTTATTGCCGGAGCAGCAGATACAGCAAGCTCAAGTTTATCCTTGGGGCTAAAACCGAATGATATGTTTGAATCTGTCGGTACATCGAATGTATTGACAGTATGCACAAAAAATCCTGATCAATTAGATACTCGTTTTTTAAATCGCTGTTTTGTTTGGAAGAATCAATGGCTTTCACATGGCGCTATGTCTACGCCAGGAGCGTCTGTTAAATGGTTTTACCGGACATTTTTAAATGAAGCGGGGGGAGAATCTGATATCCTGGAGCATTTACCGAAGCAATCGGAAATTGGAGCAAATGGTGTCTTTTTCCTACCTTACATGCAAGGAGAAAGAAGCCCAATTTGGGATCCAAACGCCCGTGGTGTATTTGCAGGAATGCATTTGAATACATCTAAAGCGGATCTTCTGAGAGCCGTTTTAGAAGGATCTGCTTTTGGATTGAGACAAATATCCGAAATTATAGAAGAAAATTTTCAATTGAATTTTAATCGAATCCGATCAATTGGTGGTGGATCAAAAAACAAAGTTTGGGCTCAAATTAAAGCAAATGTACTGAAGAAGGAAATAGAAATTCAAGAAATATCCGAAACAGGCGTTTATGGTAGCTGTTTAATTGCGGGTAAAACAATTGGTTATTTTTCGAATTTACAGGATACTACAAATCATATAAAAAATAAAACTATTTACACCATACAACCAAACCCAGACACTTTTTTATTGTATGATGAACAGTATAGGAAATTCAGTAAACTTTACCCCGCGCTTAAGGAGTTTTTTCAAGTAGTTGGATAGACTATTTTGATTTTTAGATATTTACTTTTAGATGAATGGAAGTGACAGTATTTGAAGCCTAAAGTGTATATAACAAGAAAACTACCTGAATCAATTGTTAAAAAGATAGAAAATGTTTGTGACGTAAGGATGTGGGCAGAAAAAGATAAGCCAGTACCTCGAGATGTGCTACTTCGTGAAATTGAAGAGGTTGATGGTTTATACTGTTTGCTAACAGAGGAAATCGATCAAGAAGCATTAAGTTATACAAAAAATCTTAAAGTGATCGCCAATATGGCAGTAGGTTATAATAATATTGATGTGGTGGAGGCAACAAAGAAAGGGATTATTGTAACGAATACACCTGGTGTATTGTCCGAAACGACAGCTGATTTAACATTCGCCTTATTAATGGCAACGGCACGAAGAATTGTTGAAGCCGATGTGTATTTAAGAAATGGGGAATGGGAAAGCTGGTCCCCAATGCAATTAACCGGTCAGGATATTTATGGGGCAACCCTAGGTGTGATAGGTATGGGGCGTATTGGGAAAGCGTTGATTAAACGCGCAAAAGGGTTTGATATGAATGTTCAATATTATAATCGCTCACGTAAACCAGATATTGAAAAGGAATATAAAATTACATATTCAAATCTAGATACATTATTAAAAGAATCCGATTTTGTCTGTATTCTTATTCCATATAGTTCAGAAGTCCATCATCTAATTGGGAAAAGGGAATTATCCATTATGAAAGATTCTGCTATTTTAATAAATACAGCACGTGGTGGAATCGTTGATGAAAATGCATTATTTCACGCGTTAAAAAGCAAAATAATTTGGGGAGCTGGACTAGATGTATTTGAAGAAGAACCTGTTTCTTTAGAAAACCCCTTACTCTCACTTTCAAATGTAGTAACTTTACCGCATATCGGCAGTGCAAGTAAGGCAACAAGATTAAAAATGGCGCATTTAGCTACTGAAAACTTAATTGATACCTTAAGAGATAAGCCAGCTATTACACCAGTGAATGAGCTCGAATAATTTGGAGGTAAGTAAAAATGAAATGTGGTCCAAAACTAAAGATTTTTTCATTAAATTCAAATAAAACTTTAGCTAAGGAAATTTCGAATATCTTAGAAGTTCCATTAGGAAAAAGCTCTGTCAAGCGGTTTAGTGATGGTGAAATTCAGATAAATATTGAAGAAAGCATAAGAGGATGTGATGTTTACCTTATTCAGTCAACGTCTGAACCAGCTAATGAACATTTAATGGAGTTATTAATTATGATTGATGCCATGAAAAGAGCATCAGCCAAAACAATTAATGTGATCATTCCCTACTATGGCTATGCCCGACAAGATAGAAAGGCACGCTCTCGTGAACCCATCACGGCTAAATTAATTGCCAATTTACTTGAAACCGCGGGAGCTTCAAGGGTCATATCTTTAGATTTACATGCACGCCAAATTCAAGGCTTTTTTAATATACCTGTGGATCAGTTGGTAGGGATGCCAATATTAGTGGATTATTTTAAAGGCAAGGCACTAGAAGACATTGTCATAGTTGCACCAGATAACGGAGGGGTTGGTCGAGCTAGAAAAATGGCAACTGTTTTAGATGCACCAATTGCCCTGATAGATAAGCGACGACCTGAACCGAATGTTTCCGAAGTTATGAATGTTATTGGTGATATAGAAGGAAGGAAAGCTGTCATTATTGATGACCTTATTGATACAGCAGGAACTATTAAGCTAGCTGCTGATGCGCTTATTGAAAAAGGGGCAACAGAGGTTTATGCCTGCTGTACCCATCCAGTTCTTTCAGGACAAGCAATCAAACGTATTGATGAATCGGTGATAAAGGAATTAGTCGTTACAAATTCTATTTATTTACCAGAAGAAAAACGAATACATAAAATCACATCACTTACGATTGCCCCACTTTTAGCTGAAGCAGTATTAAGAATTCATAATAATGCTTCAGTAAGTGTGCTGTTTGACTAACTTTTGAATGAAGCGTTTTGAGTTGTGATTAGAATTAGCAAATTTTTAATCTTAATGGGAGCGTTCGAAGGGAGAAGTTTTTCTTCATCTCACTAATAAATAGCCAAAAGGGGGGTCCAGATGAAATTTCTTTTATCACCAGATTCATATAAGGGAAGTTTAAGTGCGAAAGAAGTAGCGGAAAATATGGAGTTAGGCATAAAAAGTATATACGGGAAAGCGGATGTTGTAAAATTCCCGATCGCCGATGGGGGTGAAGGAACAGTCGAAGCATTGGTGTCCGCTAATCACGGCGACATTCACCATATACATGTTACGGGGCCAACAGGTGCACCGGTACTTGCTAAACTCGGTGTGTTTAATAAAAAAACTGCTGTCATTGAAGTAGCAGCTGCTTCGGGTCTCACCTTGATTCCTACTAAAAAAAGAAATCCATATTACACAACTTCATTTGGAACAGGCGAACTTATAAAATATGCATTAGATGAAGGATGTAGAGAAATTATTGTTGGTTTAGGGGGAAGTGCTACGAATGATGGTGGGATAGGGATGGCACAAGCTTTAGGCGTTAAACTTTACAAACAGTCAGGCCAGGAAATATCCCACGGGGGACAAGAATTAATTAACATAGAAAAAATAGATATGTCACAATTAGATGCGAGAATATACGAAAGCAATATCATCATTGCGAGTGATGTTACAAACCCTTTGTGTGGGAAAGAAGGTGCCTCTGCGGTTTTTGGACCACAAAAAGGAGCTTGCCCCGAGATGGTAGAGAAGCTGGATAAGGGTCTTAAGCATCTTGCGCAGAAAATAAAAGAACAGTTTTGTATTGATGTTTTACATGTTGCAGGAGCTGGGGCGGCTGGCGGGTTAGGTGCAGGTTTGATAGCCTTTTTATCCGGAAAAATGAGAAAAGGTATTGATATTGTTTTTGAGTATACAGATATTGAAAAGGAAATCAAAACTGTTGATTATGTCATCACCGGAGAAGGCTTTACAGATAAACAAACGATATATGGAAAAGCACCTTATGGTATAGCTTCACTCGCAAAAGAATATAAAAAGCCAGTAATTTGCATATCTGGTGGTATTTCCACTGAAATAGATGAATTATTTAATAGTATGGATGTTATTATCGGAGTGGTGCAGTCTCCCATGAATTTAAGCGAATCTATGAAAAATGCAGCTGAAAACGTTCAATATGCTACTGCCTCGATTGTCCGAACGTTGTTAATCTGTGAATCCGATTTGTTATAACCGTAAAACTAGCTTAACTTAAGCCAGTTAATCCTATATCTGGAACAGACGCTTTACTTTTGGGTTCTTAGAATTATGGGAAGAGTATCGATTTTGTAGTTATAGCAAAGGGAACACTGGATTATCGTTTATTTGGGGTTTGTCGGATTAGCATCTATTGAACTCTAATGATAGTTGATCAATTAACTTTATGTTATACTTCTGCTGTTTTGAAGAGAAACCTGTTGTATCGAAAAATAACTCCAACAAGCAAATTTGCTTGTTGGAGTTATTTTGGGTTACCTGCTTTCCCCATTGATAATAATCCTAAATAAATCAGAGAATCATTAACGGTTCATTAAACATTAACTTGACAATAAGGTTCAACACAGAACCGGTGTGAGAACGTGTTCCGCCTGCTTGAAGTCGTTGATACGAAAGGAAATATCCTCTGTTTGATTACTAACCACTTTGATTCAGATCCGCAGGAAATCATTGCTTCGAATTAGTCAATGGCTGAAAGCTGCTATATGGAAACCGGCTTACATTTGGCTGCATCGTTTTGAGAAAAGGACTGTCCCGTGACGAGAGACATAGCTGACTTAACTCATCTGATTATCCTTCTGTTTCTTTAAAATATATTATTCACAGTACTCCAGTTTCCCGCTGGTGCCTCAAAAATAAGTGAAGGTACGTAAAAACTAAATAAAGAATTAGTTTTACTATCTAAAATTGCAAAAGAAGATAATGATTTTCTTTGACTATTAAACCTTCCGCGAATTCTTATCATTTTAAAAGCTTATTACCGGATGGCTTATAGAAGAAGTGCTGTGTGTGCAACAGCAGAAAAATTAACTGGAATTTATTTAATTTTAGTCTTTAACTAGACTTGGAAGAATGTTTGTACTTTTATTGATCATAGTTATTTTAATGACCCTGAAAATTAAAAGTAAAATGGATTTTTCTATGTCGTGATTGAATGATTAAGAGGGGGGTAAAGCGAGAGATCAGATTAAAATGTTCCTATACCGTTTTATGCAGGAATGAAGGTCAAACTGGAAAAGGAACACTGCGGTATACAACCCTTTAAATACATAGGGAAACCAAAAGAATCGACAGCTTGCATTCAATATTTGAATTTCGTAATGGAATAACTAAAAAATCGTGCTCGGTATGTTAATTTGTGTTGGGGGAAATAGATAACTTAATTGAAAACAAAAAACTTTCTCAAAATGCTAAATAATGCTCGGAAAAACTTTAACCCTGACAAGATCAGTAAACTTAAAGTTTTTGTATTGACAGCAACTGTTGATTCGTTTAAGGTATAACAAATCAAAAGCTAAATATTCAATAAAATAAAATGTCCATTTAAAGAAGGGAGAAATAAAGAATGTGTGCGAATTCAATAGTTCCGGAAATTTATCCTATTGTTGTTCCAATGTCTTCCAGTTTGAGGTCGGTTAATTTTTACCTTGTGAAAAATCAAAACTCTTTATTTCTCATTGATGCCGGTTTGAATACGGAAAAGTGCTGGAATCATTTTATCGATGTTTTAGATGAAAATGGATTTAAAATAGAAGATATAAATAAAATTATTTTAACGCATAGTCACCCGGATCACACCGGGCTCGTTAATCGGATTCTCACGATGCATGAAATACCGGTGTTTGTTAATTATGACGCTATTGCCCGTTTAACAAGGGACCCTGTATATTTAAACAAACGCATCGATTTTTTTCAGTCTTTATAT
>Ga0079225_10000683_pt1 | contig 18441 bp, 16 predicted proteins | sample Poulit2012_FD_76344 | JGI IMG/M metagenome (GOLD analysis project Ga0079225, IMG submission 76344) | Agricultural soil microbial communities from Georgia to study Nitrogen management - Poultry litter 2012 | ecosystem: Environmental > Terrestrial > Soil > Agricultural land | place: USA: Georgia... | reverse complement strand
AGTGAGATATTTACGTATATAAACTATACGTATATATAAATATACAAAATAATATTCACTAGGGGGACAACCATGAGAAAGCTTAAGTTTCTATTAGTATTCGTAGCAATGTCTTTAGTATTATTCGCTTGCTCAGATTCAAAAGACAAGGATAGCACAGTAAGTGAAGTCGATGAAAGTGAGATGGGTGAACTAGTTCCAGAATTTTCACTACTTACACAATTACCTGAAGAAAACCAGGTAAACTCAGAGGCTACAAGTGATATGAAAGATGAATGGGAAGCACTTGGAATGAAAGTAAGCGTTGAACCGATTGACTTTAACGTTTTAGTTGATCGTCTCTGGGGTGAAGCGCAAGATTTTGACGCATTTACAATTGGTTGGTCAGGTCGTATTGACCGAGTTGACCCGGATATGTTTATCCATTCAATATTACACTCTGACAATGCTCAACCTGGCGGAAATAACTTAACAGGTTATAGTGTTCCAGAATATGACGAATTGGCAGATGCCCAACGTGTTGAAATGGATCAAGATAAACGTCAAGAAATTGTTTTTGAAGCTCAAGAAATCTTAGCTGAAGATGCGCCATTAATTACGTTATATGCAAGAGATTTAGTTCATGCATATAATAACGAACGTTTCGATAACATAACAATTATGGCTGGAGAAGGTATTTTTAATGAGTGGATGCCTGTTGAAGTAGATCCATTAACAGATGATAAAATTATCCGTATAGCTTCACATCAGGACTTAGATACAATAAACCCAATCGGAGCTATTGGTGTTTATGAGTGGCGTAACCTAAGACTTAATTACGATAAACTCGTACGTTTAAGCCCTGGATCAGAGCCAGTTCCTGCAGCAGCGACAGGTTGGGAAGTTGTCGATGATACGACAATTGATGTAACTTTACGTGATGGCATGACATTCCATGATGGTGAAGCTGTCACAGTAGAAGATGTTAAGTTTTCCTATGACTTCTACATTGATTGGGAATTTGGTTATTTTAAATCATTTTTAGATCCAATTGAATCAATTGAAATTGTTGATGATTCAACAGTTCGCTTTAATTTAGTTGAACCATATGCACCATTCGTTAACGTTACATTAACGCAAATTCCAATTTTACCAAAGCACATTTGGGAGAATATTGTTGAAGAAGAAGGATTATCACATCCGGATCAGTATGAAAACAAAGAGATGATCGGTAGCGGTCCATTCGTATTTGAAGGATGGCGTCGTGGAGAAGACTTCCGTACATCTACCTTTGAAGATTTCTACGAAGATATCGCCATTGACGGTTATACGTATGATATTTACGCAAATGATGAAGCAGTAATGACAGCTTTAGAAACAGGAACAGCTGATGTTAATGCTGAGCAATTCATTCCTGCAAATATCGAAAAAGCTCAAAGTCTAGATCATTTAACAGTTGAATTAGTACCTGATATTGGTTACCAATATTTAAGCTTTAACGCACGTAAAGCACCCTTTAGTGATAAGGCATTCCGTCAAGCAATTGCACATACGATCAACTATGACATTATTAAAGATGTATATCTTGATGGATATGGTCTAAAAGGTGGATCGGGGTTAATTATTAACTCTGCGAACGAATTTTGGCACAATCCTAACATCGACCGCCCAGATTATGATCCGGAAAAAGCACGTGAAATTTTAGCTGAAGCTGGATACACATGGGATAGCGATGGACGATTAAGAATGCCAAAAGGTATGACAGCTGAATAAAAATATTTTAAAACTTGCAAAGCGCTTATTATAGCTTTGCAAGTTTTTTTTTGAATCATAATCTCACAAAGCAAATCATACGCTCTTTATAAGATGCAAAAGTCTTGTAAAACTTTATTTAGACAGAATCTGTTTACTTAAAGAAAATTAAAATTAGTGGAGGTTATTATATGGTTGAAAACAACTTTTTACCACTAGATTTAAAAGAGTCGTTATTTTTTGAAACAGGCTATGAAATTGGTGAGATGATTAGTGTTTCTTTAGATCCAGAAATATCGATCCAAAAATTTAGTGATTATGTATCTATTCGTGGAGTTATTTCACTTGAGGGTGAATATGCAAAATTAACTGACTTGCCGGAGGATTACGAAGAAAAAAGAAATGAAAGGGTTGAACACATTTATCGATCAGTAGCAAAAATTGCAACCGATACAGATGATCGAGTTAATTTTTATCATCATTTTCCAATTGAAATATCTGTACCCTTTGAGCGAATTTCTAAACTCAATGATGTTACCGTTAGTGTCGAAGCGTTTGATTATACGTTACGCGATATAAATGAAATGAAAGTGGCAGCTACATTACACATAAATGGAATCGACCAAGGAAAACAACAAATACCGGAAGAAACAACAGAACAATCATCCGTTGAATTAGGTGAGACGTTACAATTTGAGGTTATTAAAAATGAACAGACGAAAAAGAATGAAAAACTAGCTGCACAAAAACAAAGTGAATCTATTAAAGATACTATCGGGCAAGAGGAGCAATTATTAACTAGAGTTGAACAATTAAAAGCTAAGCGTGAAATGGAGAATAAAGAAGTTACTAAAAAGGCTGAAAAGTTGAATCAAATTGAAGAACGGCCGGCAGATGAAAAGCCCGTCCAAGAAGAGCCAGTTCGAGAGAAGATAGACCAAAAAGAGTCAGTCTTAAAACAGTCAACTGAAAAAGAAGATGACTTACAAGAGGAACGTACTGAACAGCCTATGACGAACGATAAGAAAGAAGATGTGCAAGAAACTAAACAACTTGATGAGGCAAGAGATCCAATAAATATAACAGAGCAAATAGACTTAACTAATGATGAATCGTCTGAAGAAGAATTAAAGGATGTTCTCTATTTAGCTGAAATGTTTAATGATGAAGTTGAAGAAGACGTTTATCAAATGAAACTACGAATCGTACAAGATGATGAATCACTTATTGAAATTGCTGATCGCTATGAAATACCCGCACAAAAAATAATGCATATAAATGAATTAGAAGATGAAAATGTCGTTGCTGGTCAATTGTTATTAATTCCATTCGCTACTGATGAATGATACGTCTTTTGTAAAAATATTAGAGCCAATCTAAATAAAAAGCGATAAAAAGGCCAATTAATAAAATTAGTAAAAAAACATCTAATGTCGTCATGAAAATTAATGTACGTATTGATTGGAAAATAAGAATCGGAATAAGTGACTTTTCTAATAAAAAAATAAAACGAATAGCCCACGGTGGTAAACGATAACGATGAAATTTTCCCATAATAATTTCCTTTCGCTTTTTAATAGTATATGCAAAGTTTATGTTCCTGTTCCTTATGGGCAGTAGCAAAATAATTAGGGTAAAACATTGACAACTTTAGTAAAAATTTTTGTAAAACAAATGACAAATCACCTATTTTTGTCTCATTTCCCTTAAAGTATTTCGAAATTAGTAGGTAATTAGTTATAATACTCGTAACGCTAAATTAAGGGAGAACGAAAAATGACATTAAAAAACAAAATAGGCTTATCGTTTTTAACACTTATCATAATGATCTTTTTAATTGGTGGATTAGCAATTACTTATTTAATGTTGAACAATAAGAACAATGAAACGATTGCTAGTACACAAGAAGTTGTTTTATTGTACGATGATGTAGCTTTTCAAATGGTAAGAGCAAATGCTGCTATCCGTGGATATATGATGTTTCAAGAACCGTTTATGATTGAGAATCACTATGAGATCCGAAAGACATTACACGAATCAATCGACACTTTACAAAGTCTCGGAGAAGCTGGAGATGATTTTAATCAGTTTTTAATTCAATTAGATGAGTGGGAATTAGCAATCGATGATAAGATTATTCCACTCATTGAAAATGAAGCGTCTGCTGAGCAAATTCAAACAGTATCTAATCCTATTCTTGGTGAAGGTTCAATGAATCTCGTCGTCTTTGCTAAAGGCATGGCTAATGACCATTATGAAATAATAACGGCTGATTTTAATCATTTGTTAAATAAAAACAAACAAATGATTTGGATATTAACTACTTTTATCGCTATTTCATTAATAATCTCAATTGTGTTAACGTTAACGTTTGGTCGTAAGTTATCACACTCGATTACACAAGTTATTGATAAGCTTAATGCATTTTCCGCTCGGAATTTCAATGTTAAACTCAATTTAAACTCTAACGATGAATTCGGTGAACTCTCAAATGCATTTAATGATATGACAGATAATTTACGGCGATCGATGTATGAAGTAAATGAATCTGCTACACAAGTTGCTGCAATGGCCGAGCAATTTAGTGCGAGTAGTGAAGAAGTAAATAGCGCCACAGCAGAAGTTACTCATTCTATTGTTAACATATCTGATGGTGCAGAACGACAAAATGATATGACACAATCTATACGTGAACTTTCTAATGAAGTATTAGCAAAAATCGGGGCAATTTTAAAAAGTGTTATTGATATGCGAAAACGTATTGAACAGAGTGATAAAAACTCTCATTTAGGATTACAAGAAGTTCAGCAAATTAATGACCAAATGTCACGTATTTTAACAAATTCAAATGTTATTACAAAAGAGATTAACGAACTGAATGTACAAACGAAGTCGATTATTGAAAGTATAGCAATGATAAAAGAAATCGCTGACCAGACAAATTTACTCGCTTTAAACGCATCAATTGAGGCGGCGAGGGCAGGAGAGAGCGGGCAAGGATTTGCAGTTGTTGCGAATGAGGTGAGAAATTTAGCAGAGTCCTCTAATGAAACGTCAATAGCAATTGAAAATATTATTCAAGCAGTCTCCGAAAGAATTGAAAACAACGTTGAACTAATTGCGAGCAATAATGAAGTTGTTGCAGAAGGACAAAAACGCATCCATGCGAGTGGAGAAATGTTTACCCAAATAACGAGTTCGATTGTTGATATTAAAGAACAAACGAATGATATGCAACAATCTGTTGAGCAAATTGTTAACAACATCGAACAGCTCGTTAAAGATATTGATCATACTAGAGATATTGCCGAGCAAACGAGGGGCGAATCACAAAATATTGCTGCTACTGCTGAGGAACAAAGTGCTGCGATGACAGAAGTTGCAGATGCTTCACAAAATTTAGCTGAGCTAGCGATCAACTTGCAAACAACAATTCAACGATATAAATTTTAAAATATTAATTAGTTAATGAAATAGTTGTCATTTTAAACAACTATTGCTAATATATAATGTACATATTTTGAAATACGATGATAGGGAAGAGTACAAAGTCACTTACTTAACAGAGAGGGAGTTTAAAGCTGGAAAATTCCTAAGTAATATTTTGGAACGTCGCCCTTGAGTAGCATCTTTGAATTAAGTAGAAGATGTCCGGTTACAGCGTTAACCGTTATCCGTAACGAAGTGTGCATTTATTTTGCAAATAAAGGTGGTACCGCGGAATTTTAAACCCTTTTCGCCCTTTGCTGGGAGAAGGGTTTTTTTGTTGACAAATTTTATCGTTGAGTGATTTTGTAAGAAATAAGGAGGCTTTTAAAATGAAAACATTACCGCCAAAGTATCAACCAGAAGAAGTTGAAAAAGGTAAATATGATTTCTGGTTAAAAGGTAACTATTTTGCAACTGATGAAGATCAAAATAAGGAGCCATTCACAATCGTCATTCCCCCGCCAAATGTTACGGGGCGTTTGCACCTTGGACATGCATGGGATACGACGATGCAAGATACGATTTCACGTATGAAACGGATGCAAGGATATGATGTTTTATGGCTACCGGGTATGGACCATGCAGGGATTGCTACACAAGCAGTTGTTGAAGCGAAGTTACGTGAAGAAGGGAAAAACCGTTACGAGCTCGGTCGCGAAAAATTTGTTGAGACAGTTTGGGAATGGAAAGAAGAGTATGCCCAAGTTATTCGTGATCAGTGGGCTAAACTAGGTCTAGGACTTGATTATTCAAGGGAACGATTTACATTAGATGATGGGCTATCAAGTGCCGTCCAAGAAGTATTTATTCGCCTTTATGAAAAAGGACTCATTTATCGTGGGGAATACATTATAAATTGGGACCCAGAAACGAAAACAGCTTTATCCGATATCGAAGTCATTTATGAAGAAGTCGATGGTCACTTTTATCATATGAAATATCCGATTAAAGATAGTGATGAAACGATTGAAATTGCAACAACACGCCCGGAGACGATGTTAGGTGATACAGCTGTTGCGGTTCACCCAGACGATGAGCGTTATCAACATTTAATCGGTAAAAAAGTTATTTTGCCAATTGTCGGTCGAGAAATTGAAATTATAGCCGATCATTATGTTGACATGGAATTTGGTTCAGGAGCGGTAAAAATTACGCCAGCCCACGACCCAAATGACTTCGAAATTGGTGAACGTCATAATCTTGAACGTGTTCTCATCATGAATGAGGATGGATCGATGAATGAAAACGCAGATAAATATGAAGGCTTAGACCGATTTGAATGCCGTAAGCAAATTGTTAAAGATTTACAAGCAGCGGGCGTTTTATTTAAAATTGAAGACCATACTCATCAAGTCGGCCATTCCGAGCGAAGTGGGGCTGTCGTTGAACCGTATTTGTCTACTCAATGGTTCGTTAATATGAAACCCCTCGCTGAAGAAGCGATTAAGTTACAACAATCCGATGATAAAGTTAATTTCGTTCCAAGTCGGTTTGAACAAACGTATTTACACTGGTTAGAAAATATTCGCGATTGGTGTATATCAAGACAACTATGGTGGGGTCACCGTATTCCTGCTTGGTATCATAAAGAAACAGGTGAAGTATATGTCGGGCGAGAAGCCCCTGAAGATATTGAGAATTGGGAACAGGATACAGATGTTTTAGATACTTGGTTTTCATCTGCCTTGTGGCCCTTTTCAACATTAGGTTGGCCCGATGAAGAAGCGGCAGACTTTAAACGATATTTTCCAACAGACACATTAGTAACAGGATACGATATTATCTTTTTCTGGGTTTCGCGAATGATCTTCCAATCCCTTGAATTTACAGGACAACGACCCTTTAAAGATGTTTTAATTCACGGACTTATTCGTGATGCTGAAGGGCGTAAAATGAGTAAGTCCCTCGGTAATGGTGTCGACCCAATGGAAGTTATTGAAAAGTATGGCGCTGATTCATTGCGTTACTTTTTATTAACCCGTTCAGCACCTGGTCAAGATTTACGCTTTGATTGGAAAAACGTTGAGGCAACATGGAATTTTGCGAACAAAATTTGGAATGCTTCACGGTTTTCGTTAATGAATATGGACGGTTTAACCTATGAAGAAATTGATTTATCAGGCGAAAAGTCTTTAGCTGATGAGTGGATTTTAACGAGATTAAACGAGACGATTGAACATGTCACTTATAATACTGATAAATATGAATTCGGTGAAGCAGGCCGTTATTTATATAACTTTATTTGGGATGATTTGTGTGATTGGTACATTGAAATGGCGAAAATCCCTCTTTATGGAGATGATGAAGCCGCAAAGAAGACGACACGCTCAGTTTTAGCGTATGTCCTTGATCAAACGATGCGTATGCTTCATCCGTATATGCCATTTATGACGGAAGAAATTTGGCAACAATTACCTCATGAGGGGGATTCAATTACCGTTGCAAAATGGCCTAACGTTCGTCCGGAATTTCATAATGAAGCGGCTGCCGAAGAGATGAAACGTCTCGTTGCAATCATTCGCTCGGTAAGAAATATTCGAGCTGAAGTTGATACGCCATTGTCTAGAAAAATTAAGATGATTATAAAAGCAGAAAATGAAACAATAGTTAAAGAACTTGAATCTGAACGAGTTTATTTAGAACATTTTTGTAACCCGAGTGAATTAATAATCGCAACAGACGTAGAAACGCCCGAAGAAGCAATGACAGCGGTCGTTTCAGGAGCAGAAATATATTTACCCCTTGAAGGACTTATCGATGTTGCAAAAGAAATTGAACGACTTGAAAAGGAGCTTACGAAATGGAACGCGGAGGTTGATCGTGTCCAAAAGAAATTAGCGAATGAAGGATTTGTAAAAAATGCTCCTGAACATGTCGTTGCTGAAGAGCGGGAAAAGGAAAAGGATTATTTAAATAAACAAAAACGTGTTAAAGAACGTTTAGAAAAATTAAAAAGCAATTAAAAAGTAAACGGATTGAATCAACATATTTTACCGATTCAATCCGTTTGTTATACTTGCTAAATTGTAAACTAATCGGTTAATTCGTCAACAATATATTCGATGACATAATCAGCGACATTTATATTCGTACTGTTATGTAGTTTCCCAATATGTGCATTTGAATTGACCTCACAGACGATTCGAGTATCGTTTGGTCCGAATAAAAGATCAACACCAGCAAAGTCAGCTCCAATCGCTTTTGTCGCTCTGACCGCTAAATCGGCTTCTTCTTTAGTTGGTTCATATGCTAACCTGACACCACCAGCAGTTGCCCGAAAATCATCTTCTGTTTGCCGAAACATCGATGCGACAACTTGATCTCCAACTACGTGTAAACGAATGTCCCTTCCATAGCTCGTTGAAATATATTCTTGAAATACATACGGTCTACCATGTAATTCATTTACTTTTTTAATCATTTCTTCACGATTATGAACGAGATAGACTTGTTCTCCAAAAGAACCAAATGCTTCTTTAATGACATGTGGAAAACCTAACGTTTCGCTCACACGGGTTAAATATTGATTATCTAATTCATTTGGTTGATAAAATATTTTTGGTGCAATAATTGTTTTTGGTATTGGAAAATTATGTTTTGTTAACTCTTGATAAGTAGCGATTTTATCATCGCTTATCGCTATTGCCTCGGCACTATTAAACACACGAATACCTAAAAGTTCGAGCTGCTTTGCTAAATAAATATCTTTATCCGTGAAAATAACGAAGTCCGGTCGTTGATGATCATATGTTTGAACGATGTCATTATCTTCAGTTGTCATGTAAGCAAGTAAATCGTTATTTTTAATAATCGAAGTTGTCAGACCTTTTCGTTTGGCAGCATCTTGAAAATACTTTGCTAAAATCAAAAATTTTTCCCCAGGCAAATGGCCGTTATAAACAATCCATCCATGTAAGTTCAATGGCTTACTTCCTTTCATAAAGTGTTTGTTAGTTTGTGAAGTATATTTGTTTGATGATGTCATTTTTCATATAAAACAATAATTTTGTCGAACATTTGTGAAACAACTTTATTCAGAACAGACAAAATTCATCATACATTGCATTAAATGTATGTTAAATTATGAGAAATATCAACTATAAAGTAGGTAATTTTCATGTTCAAAAAAAATTCGAACAAAAAGTATTCACCCGAATTAAAAACTAAACAAATATTATCGAAGGAAAAAAAATCTTCCACGCAACCGAATAAAACAAGTAATATATTTAAAAAAAATCATGTTTTAAATGATAAACTTCCAAAAAACCAATCACCTAAAAGTAATTTGGCACACAAATTGAGTTTTGCAATTATTTCAGCTTTAACAATAGGCCTAATTACCGGTTTCACCATGCTCCATTTATTAACTAATAAAGAAGATTCATTACTAGAAAGCACGGAAGAAAATATGAAAACCGAGCATGTTACAACACCTGAAGCATCTAACGCTGAAGATCATTTAGTAACCTATGAATTTCAATCTTTGCGAGCATTTACATTACAAATAGGTGTTTTTTCCGATAATGCAAATGCTGAACAGTTTATTGAATTATTAGATGACAAAAGCTATATGCCGGTTATTTGGCCCTATGATGGTTTACATTATGTTTTTATTGGACTAGCTCCGACTAAAGAACAAGCAGAAGATCTTAAGGAAATTGTTGTCCCAATAGAGACCGATCCGTTTATTAAAGAATGGCAAACAGAGTCTTTTACTAAACAAGTGTCACCAGAAGAAAAGCAATGGCTTGAATCCTTTACCGCCCATTGGGAAAGTGTGCTAAAGGATAAAGAAAATATTAATGACATTAACCAAAATTGGCAACAATTGTTATCAGAGCTCCCGGAACAATCAACTTTGCTTACCCCATTGGCCAATCATATTGAGAAGTTCATTCAAACCGAAGTCGAAAATCCTTTGCAAATTGACCATTTTTTAAAATTAGTTTGGTTAACATATACTAATCTTCAAAATTCATCTTAAGAAACTGTCATATTTGAAATAAAAAAGCGGCTGATTTTAAAAATTATATTTTTGAAAAAACATCTCCTCGTTTATATAATAAAAGCAATATGTTTAATGTTTAAAACAGTCTACGAGGTGATTGATTTGAAATCAGTTATGATTAGGGATGTACCTAGAGAAGAAAGACCTCGGGAACGTCTTTTAAAGTATGGTGCAGAACATTTATCAAATCAGGAATTAATTGCGATTTTACTAGTCAGTGGTACTAGGGATGAATCGGTAATGTCATTAGCTCACCGGGTACTTATGCATTTTGAAGGAATTAAGTTACTCAACGAAGCAACGATTGAGGAGTTAACCGCAATTAAAGGAATTGGTCCTGCAAAAGGAGTGATGATTTTAGCAGCCATTGAGCTTGGGCGTCGATTAAATTCGTTTAAACCGATTGAACTGACAACTATTCGCTCGCCAAAAGACGGTGCCAATTATGTGATGGAAGAAATGCGAACACTCAACCAAGAGCATTTCGTCGTACTATTTTTAAATACAAAAAATGAAGTTATTCACCAACAAACGATTTTCATCGGTAGTCTTAACTCCTCGATTGTCCACCCCCGTGAAGTGTTTCGGGAAGCAGTTAAACGCTCAGCAGCTTCAATTATTTGCTTTCATAATCATCCTTCAGGTGACCCTACACCTTCCCAAGAAGATATTCATGTGACAAGACGATTAGTCGATTCAGGTAAAATGATGGGTATTGAAGTGTTAGATCACATTATTATTGGTGATCGAAAATTTATATCCCTAAAAGAAAAAGGTTATTTATAAACTAGGAATTTTAGAGAGTTTTTCGTATAATTAAATAGATGATATTGAAAAAGCGCCATTTTCTCATCAAATGAAAGAAAGTGGCGCTTATTCAAATAAAAAGAACAGATAATAGTTTTGTCATTGCAACAGATAATATAAATAGCTATAGTAAAACTATGGACGCAACTGAATTGGAACTGGAGAGGAAGAATTAGTAAGTATGTTTAAATGGTCACAGGATTTGGGGATAGATTTAGGGACGGCTAACACACTCGTTTATATAAAAAACAAAGGAGTTATTTTACGAGAACCATCAGTAGTCGCCAAAGACATTCAAAGGGGTGAAGTCGAGGCTGTTGGTGAAGAAGCACGTCATATGATCGGGCGAACACCGGGAAATATATCTGTCATTCGGCCAATGAAAAATGGTGTCATAGCCGATTATGATACAACGGCTGTTATGATTAAATATTACTTAAAAAAAGCGATGCGCAAACGTTCAATTTTTGCTCGTAAACCAAATGTCGTCGTCTGTGTTCCTTCAGGGATAACGATGGTCGAAGAAAGAGCTGTAATCGATGCGACAAATCAAGCAGGAGCTAAAAATACATATACGATTGCTGAACCCTTTGCTGCAGCCATCGGGGCTGGATTACCTGTTTTTGAACCAACTGGTAGTCTAATTGTCGATATTGGCGGCGGAACAACAGAAGTCGCTGTTATTTCACTAGGGGGAATTGTTACAAGCCAATCAATTCGTATCGCAGGCGATGATATGGATGAGGCGATTATTAATTATATTCGGAAAAAATATCATTTATTAATTGGTGAACGCTCTGCTGAAAATATTAAAATGACAATCGGGGCAGCTGGTGAAGTAACTCAAGATGATGTCATGGATATTCGTGGACGCGATTTAGTTAATGGGTTACCTAAAACAATTTCCATTTCAACGGAAGAAATAGCTCAAGCACTAAAGCAAACGATTGATCTTATTATCAATGCTATAAAAGACACATTAGAAAAAACACCTCCTGAATTAGCCGCAGATGTCGTCGACCGCGGAGCTGTTCTTTCAGGCGGTGGAGCCTTATTAAAAAATATCGCCCAAACAATTAGTGATGCGACGAACATTCCCGTGTTTATTGCGGATAGCCCACTAGATTGTGTAGCAATTGGAACAGGTAAGTCATTAGATTATATTGAACATTTTAAAGCGAATCCAAATGTTTCAACACATCCTACAATTAACAGTTAGATAAGCAGGTGCTACGATGTTCCTTTTTCGAAATAAAAAATTATTTTTAATTTTAATAAGTATTATTGTTCTTGTTGTTTTAATTGGTTATTCGCTAAATAATCGAGAGCAATTAACAAAGCCAGAACAATTTGTTGCCGATTTTGTCGGCTCATTACAATTTATCATTCATAAACCAGCAAAATATATGACGAATATTGTTACAAATATAAAAGATATTAAACATACGTACGATGAGAATAAAGTTTTACGGGAAAAGCTTGCTGAATATAAAACATTATTATATGACATTCAACAATTAGAAGAAGAAAATGAAACATTGAAAAAAACATTAGATAAAACGGAGTCAATCGATGATTTTACACCGATTCAAGCGACAGTCATTTCCCGTTCACCCGAGCGATGGATGGAGCAATTAACGTTAAATAAAGGTTCTCAAGCAGGTGTTAAAGATAATATGGCAGTCATTACAGCAGATGGGATGATTGGAAAAATTGATTCGACTTCTACCTTTACATCTACCGTTCAATTATTAAGTGGTTTTGATCAATTTAATCGCATTTCTGCAAAAATTGTTCGTAAAGATAAAAAAGATATCTTTGGTGTTATTGAACAGTTCGATAAGGAGACAAATTTACTATCATTTAAAATAATAGAAACGACTGAACGAAATATAAAAGAAGGTGATCTCGTCCTGTCATCTGGCATGGGTGGCCTATTTCCTTCAGATCTTGTCATCGGTACTGTTACAGATATCGTACCCGATCCTTATGGATTAACTCAAACAGCACTCGTTGAACCATCTGCCGACCTTTATAAAATTAACCATGTTATTATTGTTGATCGCACACTACCGGGAGAGGAAGAAGAGAGCGAAGCCGATGAAAGTGAAGAGGATGAAGCATCGTGAGTAGAGTATATCTTGTCGTCATTTTATTTACTTTGCTCGCTCTTGAAGGTGTCGCTCTAGACTTTTTACCCGCCATAATTATTGAAAGCGAAACAATTATCATCTCACATTGGGTATTTATTTTTACATTTTATATAGCCCTATACTACGATACGGAAAATACTTATCATGGCGTTATTTTTGCTGCAATTTTTGGTTTGTTAATCGATATCGTTTATACAAACATATTGGGCGTTTACATGTTCGCCTACTTCGTATCTATTTATCTTATTTTTATTATGGGACGGTCGATTAGAGTTAATTTACTCGGAGCAATATTGCTTGGAATCGTCGGGCTAACGATAGTCGATTTTATCATTTACTTTATTTACTATTTTATTGGTGTAACATATATAGCGATAGATGATTATGCCTATTATCGATTACTTCCAACAATTTTAGCTAATATTATTTTTTTAATTATCTTATATCCTTTGTTATATAAAAGACTTGCACGTTGGCAAGAGAGACAATTAAAACTATAGTTATCGTGGAAGTTTGATTTTTTCGGCGATAAGCGAGGTGGGCGACATGAATAAATCAGAACAAATTGTTACAATTAGAGGGACAAGTGCTGGTTTAACATTAGTCATTAATGATCAATGTTCTTATGAAGCAGTCAAGCATGATTTACGGGAAAAAATCTCGTTAAACAATATAAAAGATGAAGAGCAAATAGTCACTGTTAAAGTACAATTAGGCAATCGTTATTTGACTGAAGATCAACAAGCTGAATTGAAAGAAATTATTAGTCAAGAAAATAATTTAGTTGTTGATACTTTTGAATCAAAGGTTATTTTAAAAGAAGATGCTTTGCGTTGGAAAGAAGCAAGTGAAATTAAAGCTTTTTATCGAATGGTCCGTTCAGGGCAAGTGCTTAATGTTGTTGGTGATGTATTACTCATTGGCGATGTTAATCCCGGCGGAAGAATTATTGCAACCGGTAACATTTATGTGATGGGAAACTTGCGGGGAATTGCTCATGCTGGTTATTCTACTGATCGTCAAGCAATCATCGTAGCTTCCTATATGAATCCAAGTCAACTTAGAATTGCTGATTACATAAGTCGAGCTCCTGATTATGATTCACCAGGAGTTTACATGGAATGTGCACAAATCGATGAAACATTAAACAAAATTGTCATCGATCGTTTACAGAAGCTACCATCGGTTCGAGATCGTTTAAGTGGGTTGGAAAGGAGAATGCAAAATGGGTGAGGCAATTGTTATCACATCTGGTAAAGGGGGAGTTGGCAAAACGACGACAACGGCAAACATCGGAACTGCATTAGCACTTTTAGGAAAAAAGGTTTGTTTAATCGATACAGATATCGGTTTAAGAAATCTCGATGTTGTCATGGGGTTAGAAAATCGAATTATTTTCGATATCGTTGATGTCATTGAAGACCGTTGTCAATTAAATCAAGCACTTATACAAGATAAACGGTTTGAATACTTAACTTTGTTACCAGCTGCGCAAACGAGTGATAAATCTGCTGTGACAGAAGAAGGTATGCTACAAATCGTCGCTGAATTAAAGCAAACCTATGATTATATATTAATTGATTGTCCGGCTGGGATTGAACAAGGTTTTCAAAATGCTGTAGCACCAGCAGATCGGGCAATCGTTGTAACAACACCGGAAAAGTCAAGTGTCCGTGATGCTGATCGAATTATCGGTTTACTCGAAGTAAAAGATATTGAACGCCCACATTTAGTAATTAATCGAATCCGCCATCATATGTTGGAATCAGGTGATATGTTAGATGTCGATCAAATTGTGCAAATTTTGTCTATCGACTTATTAGGTATCGTTGCTGATGATGATTCAGTTATTTCATCATCGAATAAAGGTGAACCTGTCGCCTTGACGCCCGACACAAAAGCCTCAATTGCCTATCGAAACATTGCTCGACGTATTTTAGGTGAAACGGTTCCCTTACAAACATTCGCGGAAGAAAAGGGTATGTTCCAAAAAGTTAAACGCTTTTTTGGTTTGAAATAATGTCATATTTCTAAGTAAAACTAGATCAAGTTATTATATGGTCTAGTTTTTTATTTTTTCAATTAGAAGCATATCTAAAAATATCCTTCATAGATTAGTATAAATGTTGATGAAGGATGAAAAAGATGCAAAGAAAAATTAAACATATTCGTCGGTCGATCAAGCAACGGCGTGTTCACAAAAAAATTCCTAAAAGAAAGACAAGTCCATATTTAACGACTAACTTTTTAGCGGAACATGAAAAACATGGCGATGTTCAATTATATCCGACATATCCAATCTCGCAAAAACGTAAACAACGAACGTTCTCTCTTACGGTATTAAAAGGAATTTTAGCTTTATTATTGTTTGGATTATCATTTGTCGTTTTCAAAACAAATTTCCTTCATATTAGTGAACCAAAAGACTGGCTTGAGAAGCAGCTAACAAAGGAATTTCCTTTCGCAACCGTTAATGCATGGTATTACAATAGATTCGGTCGCCCGTTAGCTTTTAACCCACAAATTAATGAAGTGCTACACGGCTCGGAACCAATGGCATTACCAGTGCTAGGTGAAGTATCTGAACCCTTTCATTTAAATGGCGAAGGAATAAAAATAAGTCCTGATGCAGTGACTCCTGTGAAGGCATGGGAAGATGGTATTGTTATTTTTTCTGGAAATGATCGAACAACGAAAAAGACGGTGACGATTCAACATGCTGATCAAAGCCAAACATCCTACGGGTATTTAAGTACAATCGATGTTCATCTTTATCAATACGTTGCAGCAGGACAAGCAATTGGCATGTTTCATCCGGCAGAAGAAAATAACGAAATATATTTTTCAATAGAAAAAGATGATTCATTTATTGACCCTATCCAGGTGATACAAGTTGATGAGCGTTAAAAAGTACATACCTCACGTGCAAATACATCCATTGTTAATCTTTTTCATGTTCATCTCCGTTTTTACCGGTACTTTTGTGCAATTAGCTATTATATTGCTAATCGTTTTTGTTCATGAGCTTGGCCATTATATAGCGGCAAGATACTATAAATGGCGTATTCAGACAATTGTTTTATGGGTTTTTGGTGGAGTTATGAAGACTGATGAATATGGTTCACGTAAAATTTTTGAAGAATTTATCGTTACTATTGCTGGACCTTTTCAACATTTGATTATTTATTTATTTGTTATTGGCTTATTAAAAAATATCCCTTTACCAGAATCAATTATATTTTTATTATTATATTATAATACGATTATTTTATTGTTTAATTTATTGCCTATTTGGCCACTTGATGGTGGTAAGTTGTTCTTTTTATTAAATAGTCTGTTTTTTCCATATCGACAAGCCTATGAACATACAATTATTTTCTCAATGATTATTAGTTTCGTATTGATCACCGCTCATATATTTCTTTTTCCATTTAATTTAAGTAGTTTATTAATTATTATATTTTTACTTATTGAAAATAGTAAAGATTGGCAACAAAGATATTACATATTTATTCGATTTTTATTACAGCGTTACGAAATGCCTAAAAATATCGGTCGTCTAACATCTATTGTCGTCCCCATTAATATGCCACTCAAACAAGTATTTCAAAAGTTTTACCAAGGGAGAAGACATTTAGTGTATGTCGTTGATAAAAAAAGGGAGCAAACTATCGTTGTTGATGAACACCATTGCTTACAATTATATTTTGAAAAAAAGTATTTACGCCAACCGATTGGGAAACTTGTTTCATAACTTCCCACGATAAAGAAAGATAATTGTTAAGAGATGCCCTTTTGACAATTTTTAGATAATATGATTAAATAATAAATAAGTAAGTAATAATCAGGCACTTATGATGTAAGCGGTTACAACGATTTCAAAATTTTTAAGGAGGTATTATTTATGAAACCGTTGATTGAACTTGATCCAGACAAGCCCGTAAGTGAGCAGCGTGATGTTATTCAAAACCGTTATCATCCAGATGTACCTGCAGTCGTTAATGTGAAGCCAGGAGAAGATTTTGTCGTTCAATGTTTAGATTGGACAGCTGGTAAAGTCGGTAATAACGATAGTGCCAATGATATTCGAGATATGGACTTTACACCGATTCACCATTTAACAGGTCCGATCCACGTTGATGGGGCAGAACCTGGTGATTTGTTAGTCGTTGACATTTTAGATGTTGGTCCACATCCAAAGCGTGATTGGGGATATACAGGAATTTGGTCGCGTGAAAATGGCGGTGGATTTTTAACGGATCATTTCCCAGATGCCCATAAAGTTATTTGGGATTTTAAAGGAACTTATTGTACGTCACGTCATCTTCCTGGAGTGAAATTGCCAGAGTTAGCCCATCCAGGGATTATTGCAACTGCACCATCCCATGATTTATTGGCGAAATGGAACGAGCGGGAAGCGGCATTGATTGCTGAACATCCTGATCGCGTACCACCTGTTGCCCATCCGCCAGAGTCGGAAAATGTTATAGCAGGAAACTTACGTCCAGGTACACCAGAATATGATCGAATTGCTCGAGAAGGTGCCCGGACGATTCCACCACGGGAAAATGGTGGAAACCGTGATTTGAAAAACTTAACACGCGGTTCAAGAATTCATTTACCTGTTTATGTCGATGGAGCTAAACTAGTTGTTGGTGATATTCATTATAGCCAAGGGGACGGAGAAATAACGTTTTGCGGTGCGATTGAAATGGCAGCTGGTTGGTTACATTTAGGTGTTGATTTAATAAAAGACGGTATGAATAAATATGGAGTTAATCATTCTATTTTCCAACCGAGTCCGATTGGTCAAAATATTAGTCCGTATAGATATATTGTTTTTGAAGGTTATTCTGTTGATGAAGATGGTAAGCAGCATTATCTCGATGCAAATGTTGCCTATCGTCAGGCATGTTTAGAAGCGATTAATTATTTGAAAAACTTTGGTTATACGGGCGAAGAAGCTTATATGATATTAGGGGCAGCACCAATTGAAGCACACATTACTTCAATTGTTGATATTCCTAATGCTTGTTGTACACTTTGGTTACCTGTTGATATATTCGACTTTGACATTATGCCAAGTGACGATGGACCAAAAGTTTATGTCCCGGGAAATACAGCTGCAACGGCTGATTAAACGAATATGAACAAAGGATAAATATATAATAATCTCTAGCGTTATTAATGTGCTAGAGATTATTTTTATTTTAAGAGAAATTTTCCTAAGAAAGTTGACATGTCTATTCGATT
>Ga0079225_10000682_pt1 | contig 18446 bp, 30 predicted proteins | sample Poulit2012_FD_76344 | JGI IMG/M metagenome (GOLD analysis project Ga0079225, IMG submission 76344) | Agricultural soil microbial communities from Georgia to study Nitrogen management - Poultry litter 2012 | ecosystem: Environmental > Terrestrial > Soil > Agricultural land | place: USA: Georgia... | reverse complement strand
TTTCCGTGAAGGTCTAAGTGTACTAGAATACTTTATTTCTACGCACGGTGCACGTAAAGGTCTTGCGGATACAGCGCTCAAGACGGCAGACTCTGGATATTTAACTCGTCGTCTCGTTGACGTAGCACAAGATGTCATCGTTCGTGAAGACGACTGCGGAACAGACCGTGGCTTAAAAGTTACGGAGTTAGCTGTTGAGTCCGAATTAATCGAACCACTCTACGATCGTCTCGTCGGCCGTACATCTTTCGATGATGTCGTCGATCCAGAAACAGGCGAAATGATCGTAAAAGCGGATGAAATGATTAATGAAGACGAAGCGAAGAAAATCATTCGTGCTGGAATTGAAGAAGTTGTAATTCGCTCCGTCTTTACTTGTAATACAAAGCATGGAGTTTGTAAGAAATGTTATGGCCGTAACCTAGCGACAGGTACCGATGTTGAAGTAGGAGAAGCAGTTGGAATTATCGCTGCTCAATCGATTGGAGAGCCTGGAACTCAGTTGACAATGCGTACTTTCCACACTGGTGGAGTTGCAGGTGATGACATTACCCAAGGTTTACCACGTATTCAGGAACTGTTTGAAGCGCGTAATCCAAAGGGTAAAGCAGTCATTAGTAGCATCGATGGAACAGTTACAGACATAACCGAAACTCGTGACAAACGTGAAGTCGTTATCGAAAGTGATGTCGAAACGATTGAGTTCCCTGTACCATACAATGCCCGCCTAAAAGTTGCTGTCGGTGACGAAGTAGAGGCTGGTCAAGAGTTAACAGAAGGTTCAATCGACCCGAAAGAATTACTCCGTATCAAAGGGGTAGAAGGGGTCCAATCGTACCTACTTCGTGAAGTGCAGCGAGTATATCGTATGCAAGGGGTAGAAATTGGAGATAAGCATATCGAAGTAATGGTTCGACAAATGTTACGCAAGGTGAAGATCTTAGAATCTGGCGATACAGATGTACTACCAGGTTCGCTTATTGAACTACATGAGTTCAAAGAGATTAACAATGAAGTATTAAGAGAAGGCTTAGAGCCAGCTGTGGGAGAACCAGTATTGCTAGGTATTACGAAAGCCTCCCTTGAAACAGAGTCGTTCCTATCGGCAGCATCTTTCCAGGAGACTACCCGCGTCTTGACAGATGCGGCCATCAAAGGAAAGACAGACTCCTTACTTGGCCTAAAAGAAAACGTCATTATCGGAAAATTAATCCCTGCTGGTACAGGAATGCAACGTTATCGCAAACTTGAAGTTGATCAAGTAGAAACAGAAGCAGTGAGCGAAGAAGACGAAGTAACAAGTTAAATTTAAAACGATAAACAGGAATGATCGAAGTGATCTTGTCAGTTAAGGATAAGGTCACTTCGATGTCCTAATTTAATAATTTTTACGTTTAATGACTAAAGAAGTTTTAAACAAAATGATATAATCAATTGACATGATAGATAAATGATGATAATATATTCAAGGTGTTTCCGAACTACGCTTCGTATTGGAGGTCGTTCTATGTCTTATGAAAGAGTAAGACAACTTCAGTCACGAATAATTATCGGAACGAAACAAACGTTAAAAGCGATAAGAAATGGTGACGTGGAAGAAGTTTTTGTCGCAAAAGATGCAGATGCTCGAGTAACGAATCAAGTCGTAGAGCTTGCGGAGGAACTGAATGTTCCGATTGTCGAAGTTGATTCGAAGCATGAGCTTGGCAAGGCTTGTGATATCGAGGTGGACGCATCGACTGTGGCGATTCGCAAGGAGTAAATATCTTGCACCAAAAAATGAACCACCTGGATGTGTGGGTAAAGAGGCAGCTTTTAACGACGCTATTACCATTAAAGGTGAAATTGTTGTTCATGTTCTTTAGCTGAACAGTTATTTCGTTCCATAAGGTGATGTATTACATGTTACTAACCTTGTGAGCGAAGGAAGCCTTTGATTAAATAAACTACTAAAGTATTATTATATTTGAAGGGAGGAAACATAATGCCTACAATTAACCAGTTAATTCGTAAAGGGAGAAAGAGCAAACCAAAAAAATCAGACTCCCCAGCGTTAAACCGTGGATATAACACGTTTAAAAAGCGTTTTACAAACGTAAACTCACCACAAAAGCGTGGAGTATGTACACGTGTTGGAACGTTAACGCCGAAGAAACCTAACTCAGCGTTACGTAAATATGCACGTGTTCGTTTATCAAATAACATGGAAGTGACTGCATATATCCCAGGAATCGGTCACAACTTACAAGAGCACAGTGTTGTTCTTTTAAGAGGTGGACGTGTAAAAGACTTACCGGGTGTACGTTACCACGTAGTTCGTGGAGCGCTCGACACAGCGGGAGTTGAAGGGCGTATGCAAGGTCGTTCAAAATACGGTGCGAAAAAGCCGAAAGACTAAACTAGACATTACAGCAAGAGTTAAAGAAAGGAGGAACAGAGATGCCTCGTAAAGGACCTGTACCAAAAAGAGATGTATTACCAGATCCAATATACAATTCGAAGGTTGTGACACGACTAATCAACCAAATTATGGTTGATGGTAAAAGAGGTTTAGCACAACGGATCTTATATGACGCATTCAACATAATCGAAGAAAAAAGTGGCCAAAACCCAATGGATGTGTTTGAGCAAGCAATGGAAAACGTTATGCCAGTGCTTGAAGTGCGCGCTCGTCGAGTTGGTGGTTCCAACTATCAAGTACCAATGGAGGTGCGACCAGAGCGTCGTGAAGCCCTAGGTCTTCGCTTCCTCGTAAACTATGCCCGTGAACGCGGCGAGAAGACGATGGAAGAAAGATTGGCAAACGAAATTTTAGATGCTTCAAACAACACGGGTGGAGCCGTTAAAAGAAAAGAAGATTTACACAAAATGGCGGAAGCGAACAAAGCTTTTGCACATTATCGTTGGTAATAAAAATATTCGTTTTGAAAGGAAGGAGAAAGATTTATGGCTAGAGAGTTCTCCTTGGAAAAGACGCGAAACATCGGAGTTATGGCACATATTGATGCCGGAAAGACAACGACGACAGAGCGTATTCTTTTCTACACAGGGCGTATTCATAAAGTAGGAGAAACGCATGAAGGTGCATCTGAGATGGACTGGATGGAACAAGAGCAGGAACGTGGAATCACGATTACATCCGCTGCAACAACTGCAGAGTGGGAAGGTCATCGTATTAACATTATTGACACGCCTGGTCACGTAGACTTCACAGTAGAAGTTGAACGTTCACTGCGCGTTCTAGATGGTGCGATTACAGTTCTTGATGCTCAGTCGGGTGTTGAGCCTCAAACAGAAACTGTTTGGAGACAAGCGACAACATACGGTGTACCGAGAATTGTTTTCATCAACAAAATGGATAAGATCGGTGCGGACTTCTTGTACGCAACGAGCACATTGAAGGATCGTCTCGGAGCGAATGCACATCCAGTACAATTCCCAATCGGTGCAGAAGATGAGTTCGAGGGTATTATCGACTTACTTCATATGCATGCGATTTACTACAAAGATGAAATGGGAACAATGGCAGAGCCACGAGAGATTCCTGATGAATATAAAGAACAGGCAGAAGAACTACGTAACGAATTAATCGAAGCCGTTGCTGACTACGACGAGGATATTATGATGGCTTACCTCGAAGGTGAAGAAATCGAAATCGATGCGTTAAAGGCAGCGATTCGAAAAGCGACGCTCGAAGTAGACTTTTATCCAGTATTTTGTGGTTCGGCATTCAAGAACCGCGGTGTACAGTTATTGCTAGACGGAGTAATCGACTATTTACCAGCACCGACAGATATTCCTTCAATCAAAGGAATTGTTCCTGGAACGGAAGAGGAAACAGAGCGTAAAGCGGACGATAACGAACCGTTTTCAGCATTAGCGTTTAAAGTAATGACTGACCCATACGTTGGTAAATTAACATTCTTCCGTGTATACTCAGGAACATTAAAGGCTGGCTCATACGTATTAAATACTGGTAAAAACAAGCGCGAACGTATCGGACGTATTCTCCAAATGCATGCAAACTCACGTGAAGAGATTGATGAAATCCATTGCGGTGAAATTGCAGCAGCAGTAGGATTGCGTGATACTGCAACAGGAGATACACTGTGCGCGGAAGATCACCCGGTTATTTTAGAATCGATGGAATTCCCAGAGCCAGTTATTTCTGTAGCAATCGAACCAAAGACGAAAGCTGACCAAGACAAGATGGGTATTGCACTTGGTAAGCTTGCTGAAGAAGACCCGACGTTCGTAGCTGAATCCGATGCTGAAACTGGTCAGACGATTATTTCAGGTATGGGTGAATTACACCTAGACGTTATCGTCGACCGACTCAAGCGTGAATTCAAAGTTGAAGCGAACGTTGGAGCACCACAAGTAGCTTATCGTGAAACGTTCCGTAAAGAAGCCGAGATTGAGGGTAAGTTTATTCGTCAATCTGGTGGACGTGGACAATACGGTCACGTTTGGATTCGTTTTGGTCCGAACGAAGAAGGAGCAGGCTTCGAGTTTAACGATGAGATTGTTGGAGGAGTTGTTCCTCGAGAGTACATTCCATCTGTAGAGCAGGGAATTGAAGAAGCTCTTGAAACAGGTGTTTTAGCAGGCTATCCGCTAATCGATATAAAGGCGACTTTATTTGATGGTAGTTACCACGATGTTGACTCTAACGAAATGGCGTTTAAGATTGCAGCATCAATGGCACTAAAAGCGGCTAAAAACAAATGTGACCCAGTATTACTCGAGCCGATGATGAAGGTAGAAATCGTCGTTCCAGAAGAATACATGGGAGACATTATGGGAGATGTAACATCTCGTCGCGGACGCGTCGATGGAATGGAAGCGCGCGGTAATGCACAACTCGTAAGAGCGTATGTACCCCTTGCAGAAATGTTCGGATACGCAACGGCATTACGTTCTAACACGCAAGGCCGTGGAACGTACACAATGGTATTCGACCACTATGCGGAGGTACCAAAGCAAATCGCCGATGAAATTATCGAGAAAAGTGCTGGCGAATAAAGCTGTTTTAAATTAGTTTAAGTAAATCATTAACAACTAAGAGAAACTTAGTTATAATAATTTATGTAAATATTTAAGGAGGAAATACAAATGTCAAAAGAAAAATTTGATCGTTCGAAACCACACGTTAACATTGGAACATTAGGACACGTTGACCATGGTAAAACAACATTAACTGCAGCTATTACAACAGTTATGCATAAAGTTCAAGGAACAGACGGAGCAATGGCATACGACCAAATCGACGGTGCACCGGAAGAGCGTGAGCGTGGAATTACAATCGCTACTTCTCACGTTGAGTACGAAACAGAAAACCGTCACTACGCACACGTTGACTGCCCAGGTCACGCAGACTACGTTAAGAACATGATCACAGGTGCAGCTCAAATGGACGGTGCGATCTTAGTAGTATCTGCAGCTGACGGTCCGATGCCACAAACTCGTGAGCACATCTTATTATCACGTAACGTTGGAGTTCCAGCATTCGTCGTATTCTTAAACAAAGTTGACATGGTAGACGACGAAGAGTTACTTGAGTTAGTTGAAATGGAAGTACGTGAGTTATTATCTGAGTATGACTTCCCAGGAGATGACGTACCAGTAATCGCTGGTTCAGCTCTTAAAGCCCTTGAAGGGGACGAAGAGTATGAGCAGAAGATTATCGAGCTTATGGAAGCAGTAGACGAGTACATTCCAGAGCCAGAGCGTGACACAGATAAGCCATTCATGATGCCAGTTGAGGACGTATTCTCAATCACTGGTCGTGGAACAGTTGCTACTGGTCGTGTAGAGCGCGGTCGTATCGAAGTTGGTGACGAAGTTGAAATTATCGGTTTAACTGATGAGCCAATGAAGACGACAGTTACAGGAGTTGAAATGTTCCGTAAGCTTCTCGACTATGCTGAAGCAGGAGATAACATTGGAGCGCTTCTCCGTGGAGTTCAGCGTGAAGAAGTAAGCCGTGGTCAAGTTTTAGCGGCACCTGGTTCAATCACGCCACACACACGTTTCCAAGCTGAAGTATACGTCTTATCAAAAGACGAAGGTGGACGTCATACACCATTCTTCACAAACTATCGTCCACAGTTCTACTTCCGTACGACAGACGTAACGGGTGTAGTAGAGTTACCAGAAGGTGTAGAAATGGTAATGCCTGGTGACAACGTTGAAATGACAGTTGAACTTATCTCCCCAATCGCGATTGAAGAAGGAACACGCTTCTCAATCCGTGAAGGTGGACGTACAGTAGGTTCAGGTGTTGTTTCTAAAATCGAAAAGTAATCGAGCGATATAAAGAAAAAGCTAGGCTCCTTGCCTAGCTTTTTTATTCACTTGCAAACAAATCGAAAAACTATAGATTTCGCTTGCAATCAAGTCGCTTTGTTTGTATAATATATAATCGTGCAATCGTATATATGTACGATTTTATAACGGTTTTTAAAGTCAAGCAAACAATGTCTTTTTTGTTAAAACCGTTTAAATGCGATGAAGTGAGAGGTTGTCGTTTATTTCTTGCCATGGAAATATTCGAGAAATTTTCACGGAGAATGTCTATTATCAAATGGGCGAAAGGGAGGGGAGACAATGGCGAAAGAAAAAATTCGAATTCGTTTAAAAGCTTATGATCATCGTATATTAGATCAATCAGCAGAGAAAATTGTCAACACCGCAAAGCGCTCTGGTTCCGACGTTTCCGGACCAATTCCGTTACCGACGGACAGACGTATTTTTACTGTGTTACGTTCCGTACACATTTATAAAGATGCGCGTGAACAATTTGAAATGCGAACTCATAAACGTCTAATCGACATTTTAAACCCTACACCACAAACGGTAGACTCGTTAATGCGACTTGACTTACCATCCGGTGTAGATATCGAAATTAAACTATAATACTAACACACTTTAGGAGGTGCAACGGAGATGACGAAAGGAATCTTAGGACGCAAAATCGGCATGACACAAATCTTTTTAGAGAATGGAGAACTCGTGCCAGTAACTGTTATTCAAGCTGAACCAAACGTCGTATTACAAAAGAAAACTCTAGAAAACGATGGTTATGAAGCCATTCAATTAGGCTTTGAAGATATCGACAAGCCAGAAGCTTACGAAGAAGATTCAAACATCGAACCAAAAGCAACGAAACCGCAAATAGGGCATGCTGAAAAGGCAAACACAACCCCTAAGCGCTACATTCGTGAGATTCGTAACGCTAACATTGATGAATATGAACTTGGCCAAGAAGTCACTGTCGAGGTTTTTGAAGAAGGCGAAAAAGTAGACGTAACTGGAACATCTAAAGGAAAAGGTTTCCAAGGTTCAATTAAACGTCACAACTACGCACGAGGCCCAATGAGTCACGGTTCCGGTTTTCACCGTTCAGGCGGTTCAATGGGAGCAGTTGACGCAGCCCGCGTATTTAAAGGAAAAGCACTCCCAGGACAAATGGGTAACGAACAAGTGACAATCCAAAACTTAGAAATTGTAAAAGTAGAGCCTGAAAAGAACGTTCTTTTAGTAAAAGGTAACGTACCAGGTCCAAAGAAATCAGTAGTTAAAATTCAAACGGCAGTTAAAAGTAACTAATTAACGTATGCATGAAAGGAGGAAACATTGTGCCTGAGGTAAAATTATTTAACCAAGACGGAACAGAAGCCGGAAGTATCGAACTTGCTGATGCAGTTTTTGGCATCGAACCGAACGAACATGTCGTTCACCAAGTAGTAGTAATGCAACGTGCAGCTAAAAGACAAGGAACACATGCTGCTAAAGATAGATCAGCCGTACGTGGTGGCGGACGTAAACCATGGAGACAAAAAGGAACAGGACGTGCACGACACGGTTCTATTCGTTCACCACAGTGGGTAGGTGGAGGAGTCGTTTTCGGTCCTACTCCGGAACGAAATTATAAGCAACGCTTGCCAAAGAAGGTACGTCGTTTAGCATTACAATCGGCTCTTTCATCAAAAGTTCAAAACGAAAACATCATCGTCTTAAACGAATTAACTTTTGACAAGCCAAAGACGAAAGAAATGGTAAATGTTTTAGAAGGAGTAAACGCAAACGATAAAACGTTAATCGTTACAGAGAATAAGGAAGACAATATCGTTCTTTCAGCGAACAACTTACAAAACGTAAAAGTTATTACAGTAAATGAAATTAACGTATTAGATTTACTTACTTACGATACGTTAATTATGACGAAAGAAGCAGCTGAAAAAGCAGGGGAGGTGTACGCATAATGAAAGATTTGCGTGATATTTTAAAGCGCCCTGTAATTACAGAGCATTCGGCTGACTTAATGATGGATAAGAAGTACACATTCGAAGTAGACCCAAAAGCGAACAAAACAGAAATTAAAGCAGCAGTCGAACAGGCTTTTGGCGTGAAAGTAAAGAAAGTTAACACGATGAATGTTAAAGGAAAGCGTAAGCGAATGGGACAGTTCGAAGGTTACCGTCCTAACCGCAAAAAGGCAATCGTTCAGTTAACGGAAGACAGTAAAGAATTAGACTTTTTTGAAGCATAATAAATAAGGAAAATTAAAAGGAGGTAAATGACGTGTCCATCAAGAAGTATAAAGCAACGACAAACGGCACACGCAACATGTCAGGCTTAGATTTTTCTGAACTTACTACAGATAAGCCAGAAAAGTCATTATTGCGTCCAAAAGCAAAACGTGCCGGTCGTAACAACCAAGGTAGAATTACAATGCGCCACCAAGGCGGCGGACACAAACGTCAGTATCGCGTAATTGATTTTAAACGTGACAAAGATGGCATACCAGGACGCGTTGCCACGATTGAATATGATCCGTTCCGTTCAGCGAACATCGCACTAATCAATTACGTTGACGGAGAAAAACGATACATTATTGCGCCGAAAGGTTTAGAAGTCGGCCAAATGATCGAGTCTGGTAAAGATGCAGATATCAAGGTAGGTAATGCACTACCATTAGAAAATATTCCAGTAGGTACAGTCGTACACAATATTGAGCTAAAACCAGGTGCTGGAGGAAAATTAGTTCGTTCGGCAGGTGCAGAAGCACAAGTTTTAGGAAGAGAAGGAAAGTACACCCTCGTACGTCTAGCTTCTGGTGAAGTTCGTAAAGTATTAGCGACATGTCGCGCGACAGTAGGTCAAGTCGGAAATGTTGAACACGAACTTGTACGCATCGGTAAAGCAGGTCGCTCCCGTTGGTTAGGTAGAAGACCAGCAGTACGTGGATCAGCGATGAACCCAGTTGATCACCCACACGGTGGAGGAGAAGGACGTACACCAATTGGTCGTCCATCACCAGTATCTCCATGGGGTAAACCGACACTCGGTAAAATTACTCGTAAGCGAAACAAACCGTCTAATAAGTATATCGTTAGAAAGCGTAGAAAATAATAACTATTACCGATTAAGGGAGGAGGACAACAAATGGGTCGTAGCTTGAAAAAAGGACCTTTCGCCGATGAACATTTGTTAAAAAAGGTCGAAAAGTTAAACGAAGAAAACAAAAAACAAGTTATTAAAACTTGGTCAAGAAGATCGACAATTTTCCCATCCTTTGTAGGTCATACCTTTGCTGTGCATGATGGGAGAAAGCATGTGCCAGTATACGTAACAGAAGATATGGTCGGACATAAATTAGGAGAGTTTGCTCCAACGAGAACGTTCAGAGGGCACTCTAGCTCCGATAAGAAAACAGGTCAATAATGAGAGGAGGCGACTAAAAGATGACAACAGAAGTTAAAAGTGCAAGAGCAGTAGCAAAGCAAGTACGAATCGCCCCTCGAAAAGCCCGTTTAGTAATCGACTTAATTCGTGGCAAAGATGTCGGCGAAGCTACTGCAATTTTACGTCATACAAATCGAGCAGCAGCACCAATTATCGAAAAGGTGTTGCAATCAGCTATCGCAAATGCGGAACACAACTATGAAATGGATCCTGACAACTTAGTAATAAGTGAGGCGTACGTTGACGAAGGAATTACATTGAAACGTTACAGACCTCGAGCACAAGGACGTGCAAGTGCAATTAACAAACGTACGAGTCATATTACAGTTGTCGTATCAGAAAAGAAGGAGGGATAATCTGTGGGTCAGAAAATAAATCCAATTGGTCTTCGAGTCGGTATTATTAAAGACTGGGAATCAAGATGGTATGCAGAGAAAGATTATGCAGACTTATTACACGAAGACATTCAAATTAGAGAGTATTTAGATGATAAGTTAAAGAATGCAGCGTTGTCGAAAGTTGAAATTGAACGAGCAGCGAACCGTGTTAATATTACAATCCACACAGGTAAACCAGGAATGGTGATTGGAAAAGGTGGATCAGAAGTTGAAAAGCTTCGTGAAGAACTATCAAATTTAACGGGTAAGAGAGTTCATATCAATATCGTAGAAGTTAAAAAAGTAGATCTCGATGCAAAATTAGTAGCAGAAAATATCGCACAACAACTAGAAGCGCGTATTTCCTTCCGTCGTGCACAAAAGCAGGCAATTCAACGAACAATGCGTGCTGGTGCATTAGGAGTTAAAACGCAAGTTTCTGGTCGTTTAGGCGGTGCAGACATCGCTCGTGCAGAACATTACAGTGAAGGAACTGTTCCACTACACACATTACGTGCAGATATTGACTATGCACATGCTGAGGCAGATACAACGTACGGAAAGCTCGGCGTAAAAGTGTGGATTTACCGTGGAGAAGTCCTTCCAGAAAAACCGAAAAACTAAGGAAGGGGGCAATAAACGATGTTAATGCCAAGACGTGTAAAGTATCGTCGTCAACACCGTGGCCGTATGAAAGGAAAGGCTAAAGGTGGCTTAGAAGTTACATTTGGTGATTATGGTTTACAAGCAACAGAAGCAGCATGGATTACTGCTCGTCAAATCGAAGCAGCACGTATTGCAATGACACGTCATATGAAACGTGGAGGGAAAGTTTGGATTAAAATATTCCCAGATAAACCATATACGGCAAAGCCATTAGAAGTTCGAATGGGATCAGGTAAGGGTGCGCTCGAGGGATGGGTAGCAGTCGTTAAACCTGGTAAAGTAATGTTTGAAGTTGCAGGGGTAGACGAAGAGACTGCTCGCGAAGCACTCCGACTCGCTTCTCATAAACTTCCAATCAAAACAAAGTTTGTCAAACGTGAAGAAATTGGTGGTGAAATCAATGAAGGCTAATGAAATTAGAGAATTAACCACTGCCGAAATTGAGCAAAATATTAAAGAGATGAAAGAAGAGTTGTTCAACTTACGCTTTCAATTAGCTACTGGACAATTAGAAAATACAGCTCGTATTAAAGATGTTAAACGTACAATCGCCCGTTTAAAAACGGTCGTTCGTGAACGTGAGTTAAGTATCAATAACTAAACCTGAGAGGAGGCGCCACAAAGATGAGTGAGCGAAATAATCGTAAAGTATATACAGGTAAAGTCGTCTCAGATGCGATGGACAAAACAATTACTGTTTTAGTCGAAACGTATAAAGTACATCCTCTATACGGTAAGCGTGTTAAGTATTCAAAGAAATATAAAGCACACGATGAAAACAACGTAGCGAAAGTAAATGATATCGTAAAAATTATGGAGACACGTCCTTTATCAAAGACAAAACGTTTCCGTTTAGTAGAAGTTGTAGAGGAAGCAGTTATTATTTAAATAGAAGATATTAGGTAACGTAAGAGAGGAGGCAACAAACGATGATCCAACAAGAAACTCGTTTGAAGATTGCTGACAATTCAGGAGCCCGTGAAGTTTTAACTATTAAAGTGTTAGGCGGAAGTGGTAAGAAAACGGCTAACATTGGTGACGAAATCATTTGTACAGTTAAACAAGCAACACCAGGAGGCGTTGTCAAGAAAGGTGACATCGTACGTGCGGTTGTTGTTCGTACAAAATCCGGAGTAAGACGTAAGGATGGTTCATATATTAGCTTCGATGAAAACGCAGCGGTCATTATTCGTGATGATAAGAGCCCACGTGGCACACGTATTTTTGGACCGGTTGCCCGTGAGTTACGTGACGCGAAGTTTATGAGAATCATCTCGTTAGCTCCAGAAGTACTATAATTTAACGAAAAAGAAACAATCATTAAGGTACTAATAGGAGGTGCGAGGCATGCACGTAAAAAAAGGAGACAAAGTTAAAGTTCTCACTGGAAAAGATCGTGGTAAAGAAGGCGTAGTTTTAGAAGCCTTTCCTAAGAAAGACCGTGTTCTCGTCGAAGGAGTTAACATGGTAAAAGTTCACGCCCAACCATCTCAAGAAAATCCACAGGGCGGAATTTTGAACGTAGAAGCGCCAATTCACGTATCGAACGTTCTCCCAATCGACCCGAAAACAGGAGAACCAACACGTGTAGGATATGAACTTAAAGATGGAAAGAAAATTCGAATCGCAAAAAAATCAGGTGAACCATTAGATAAATAAGTCGCAAAGGAGGGTAACCAATGAACGAATTAAAACAAATTTATTTAGAGCAAGTGGTACCATCCATGATGGAAAAGTTCGAATATGAATCAGTAATGGAAGTACCAAAATTAGAAAAAATCGTAATCAATATGGGTGTAGGTGACGCAGTTTCAAACGCAAAAGTATTAGATAATGCGGTAGAAGAACTATCGTTAATCGCAGGTCAGAAACCGGTTATTACAAGAGCGAAAAAATCAATTGCAGGATTTCGTCTGCGTGAAGGGATGCCAATTGGTGCAAAAGTTACGTTACGAGGCGAGAGAATGTACGAATTTTTACAAAAGTTAATCCGTGTCGCATTACCACGAGTACGTGACTTCCGTGGAGTGTCGAATAAATCTTTCGATGGACGCGGTAACTATACACTCGGCGTAAAAGAACAATTAATCTTCCCAGAAATTGATTACGATAAAGTAAATAAAATCCGCGGAATGGATATTGTAATCGTAACGACCTCAAATACTGACGAAGAGGCCCGTGAGTTACTAGCTCAGTTAGGTATGCCGTTTAAAAGATAAGATCACTTAAAATTACAAGGAGGAAAGAGTGTGGCTAAAAAATCATTAATTGCGAAGCAACAACGACCACAAAAGTTCAAAGTACGTGAATACACACGTTGTAAACGTTGCGGAAGACCTAAGTCCGTCATTCGCAAGTTTCAGTTATGTCGTATTTGCTTCCGAGAACTTGCCCATAAAGGTCAAATTCCAGGCGTAAGAAAAGCTAGTTGGTAAAAGAGATAGGAGACAAAGGAGGGTACAACTTATGGTAATGACAGATCCAATTGCAGATATGTTAACACGCATTCGTAACGCTAACGTAGTTCGTCATTCAGAACTCGAACTACCTTCATCGAAATTGAAAGCAGAAATCGCGGATATTTTAAAGCGCGAAGGATATATTCGCGACTATGAAGTAATCGAAGATAACAAACAAGGCATCTTACGTATTTATTTAAAATACGGTGCGAATAACGAGCGAGTAATTACTGGTTTAAAACGTATTAGTAAGCCAGGATTACGTGTTTATGCGAAAGCTGATGAAGTACCACGCGTACTAAACGGCTTAGGTATCGCGATTGTCTCAACATCAAAAGGTGTTCTATCAGATCGTGAAGCACGTTCTCAATCGGTCGGTGGAGAGGTTTTAGCATATATTTGGTAAATCTTTTTGTTTAGGAGGTGGAGTTAATGTCACGTATTGGATTTAGACCAATTGAAATTCCTGAGGGCGTAGACGTAAAACTCGACGGTGAAACAATTACCGTTAAGGGGCCTAAAGGAGAATTAAATCGAACAATTAGTCCGACAATGGACGTTAAAATTGACGGAGATACAATTACAGTAGAAAGGCAATCGGAAGATAAGCAAACTCGTTCATTACACGGAACGACAAGAAGCCTTATTAATAACATGATCGAAGGTGTAACGAAGGGCTTCCAAAAAGAATTAGAAATTATCGGGGTAGGATACCGTGCCCAGTTACAAGGTAATAAACTCGTAATCGGTGCTGGATACTCTCATCCTGTTGAGATAGAAAAAGAAGAAAACATCGAGTTTGAAGTACCACAAAATACACAAATCATTATAAAAGGAATCGACAAAGAACAAGTTGGTCGTGTTGCAGCAAACATCCGTGCAATTCGTGCACCTGAACCGTACAAAGGAAAAGGAATTCGTTACAAAGACGAATATGTACGTCGTAAAGAAGGTAAAACAGCTAAGTAAAACGTGATAGATTGAAAGGAGTGGCACCTAATGATTACAAAACCGAGTCGAAATGAAGTTCGTAAAAGAATTCATAAGCGTGTACGCAAAACTATTGTGGGAACACCAGAACGCCCTCGATTGAACGTCTATCGCTCGAACAAAAACATTTATGCACAATTAATCGATGACGTAAACAACGTAACAATAGTAAGTGCGAATACAAATGAAAAAGACTTAAACTTAGAATCAACTTCAACGGTCGAAGCAGCAACAGAAGTGGGTAAATTAATCGCTGAACGCGCAATCGAAAAAGGACATAAATCTGTCGTTTTTGACCGTGGAGGATACGTTTATCACGGACGTGTGAAGGCTCTTGCTGAAGCAGCCCGTGAAGCAGGACTAGAATTTTAATTTAAAAGTAAGGAGGGAATGATTACTTTGAGTAAACGTTTTGATGCAAATAGAGAGTTTGAAGAACGAGTAGTAACGGTAAATCGAGTAGCAAAAGTTGTTAAAGGTGGACGTCGTTTTCGCTTTGCAGCAGTCGTCGTAGTAGGTGACAAAAATGGTCGTGTAGGTTTTGGAACTGGTAAAGCATTAGAAGTACCAGAAGCAATTAAAAAGGCGATTGATAACGCGAAGAAAAACTTAATCGAAGTACCGATTGTAGGAACGACAATTCCTCATGAAATTATCGGTAAGTTCGGAGCTGGTAACGTCTTACTGAAACCGGCGGCAGAAGGTACAGGGGTTATCTCAGGTGGACCGGTTCGTGCGGTACTTGAGTTAGCAGGAGTTGGTGACATCTTAACGAAGTCCCTCGGCTCTAACAACCCGATTAATATGATTCGTGCAACATTAAACGGTTTAGAAAACTTAAAAACAGCAGAAGAAGTTGCAAAATTACGCGGAATACCAGTTGAAGAGTTGCAAAGATAAGGAGGGAATTACATGTCTAAACAATTAGAAATCACCCTCAAACGAAGTGTGATCGGTCGTAAAGAAAATCAAGTCAAAACAGTAAAGGCCTTAGGATTAAAGAAATTAAACGACACTGTCGTTCACGCAGATACACCGGCAATTAGAGGCATGATTGAAACTGTCTCACATTTAGTAGCGGTAAAAGAACGATAAAAAAGATAATGCAAAGGAGGCGTTAAACAATGAAACTTCATGAATTACAACCTAGTGAAGGATCTCGCCAGAAACGCAAGCGTGTCGGTCGAGGAATGGCTTCCGGACACGGTAAAACATCTGGCCGAGGACATAAAGGACAAAATGCACGTTCAGGTGGAGGCGTTCGTCTAGGATTCGAAGGTGGACAGACACAGCTTTTCCAGCGTTTACCAAAGCGTGGTTTTACAAACGTAAACCGTAAAGAATATGCCGTCGTAAATGTTGAAACATTAAATCGCTTCGATAACGATACGGTTGTAACGCCTGAATTACTAGTTGAATCAGGAATTGTACGTAAGAAGACAGAAGATATTAAAATATTAGGGAATGGTAAACTCGAGAAGCAACTTACTGTCAAAGCCCATAAATTTTCTACTGCGGCTGTTGAAGCAATTGAGGCAGCGGGTGGAAAAGCCGAGGTGATTTAATGTTTCGAACGATCTCCAATTTGATGCGTGTAGCTGATATTCGGAAAAAGATTGTTTTCACATTATTAATGCTCGTAGTTTTCCGTATCGGTACCTTTATTCCAGTGCCGTATACGAACAAAGACGCAATCGACTTCATGAATCAGCAGAATGTCTTTGGCTTTTTAAACACATTCGGCGGTGGAGCCTTACAAAACTTCTCCATCCTAGCGATGGGAATTATGCCTTATATTACAGCATCAATCATTATGCAATTGTTACAAATGGATGTTGTACCAACCTTTGCCGAATGGAGAAAGCAAGGAGAAATGGGCCGGAGAAAACTCGCTCAAGTAACGAGATACGGAACGGTCGTTTTAGCATTTGTCCAGGGAATCGGAATGTCGATCGGATTTAATGCGATGGCCGGTGGAATGTTAATCGAAAATCCGAACTTCGTTAAAATTATTGTAATTGCTCTCGTTTTAACAGCAGGTACAACATTCTTAATGTGGTTAGGTGAGCAAATTACGGAACATGGCGTTGGTAATGGAATATCAATCATTATCTTCGCTGGAATTGTAGCGGGCGTACCGAACGGTGTAAAACAACTATACAGTCAATATTTGATGAACCCTGGCGATGATTTATTTATTAACATCGTCATCGTAGCATTAATTTTACTCGTTATTTTAGCGGTAACGGTAGGTGTTATTTACATTATTCAAGCTGAGCGTAAGATTCCCATTCAATACGCTAAGCGTTTAGTAAACCACCGCTCTCCAGTAGGAGGACAGTCGACACATTTACCGTTAAAAGTTAATGCAGCAGGGGTAATTCCGGTAATTTTCGCAATTGCATTTATTGCTGCACCACGGACAATTGCTAGCTTTTGGGAAGGAAATAAAGTAGCTAACGTAATTGAAATGAACTTTGATTATACACAACCAATAGGTATGATCATTTATGTCATTTTAATTATCGCTTTCACTTATTTCTATACACTCGTACAAGTAAATCCAGAAACAATGGCAGAAAACTTACAAAAGCAAGGTGGTTATATCCCAGGAATCCGTCCAGGACGTAACACACAAACATATTTAACTCGTGTACTATATCGATTAACTTTTGTAGGTTCAATCTTCTTAGCAACAGTGTCTGTTTTACCAATTTTCCTTGGTGGAGTCGCGAATTTACCACAAGCAGTACAAATTGGTGGAACAAGTTTACTCATCGTTGTTGGGGTAGCACTACAAACGATGAAGCAGCTTGAAGGCCAGCTTGTCAAGAGACATTATAGAGGATTTATTAGATCGTAAGAACTCGTAGTCTGTTAGTTATGTACAATGTAGAGAGCGAGGCGATAAAATGAACTTAATTTTAATGGGACTTCCAGGGGCAGGTAAAGGTACACAAGCCGAAAAAATTGAGAAAAAGTACAAGACACCACATATATCAACAGGAGATATGTTTCGACTAGCAATTAAAGAAGAAACGGAACTTGGAAAACAAGCGAAGAACTATATGGATGAAGGCCAACTTGTACCGGATGAAGTGACAAACGGAATCGTTGAAGAACGTTTAGCGATGGACGATTGTCAAGAAGGTTTTTTACTCGATGGCTTCCCGAGAACGCTCCCACAAGCAGAAGCATTAGACGAGATTTTAAATAAGCTAGATAGAAAAATTGATTTCGTGATTCATGTCGATGTTCCAGAAGAAAAATTACTCGAACGTTTAACTGGAAGAAGAGTTTGTCCAAAATGTGGAGCAACCTACCACGTCGTAAACAATCCACCGAAAGAAGAAGGGGTATGTGACCACGATGGTACAGAACTTATCCAACGAGATGACGACACGGAAGAAACGGTGCAAAAACGTCTAACCGTTAATATAGAGCAGACAAAACCTCTCTTAGATTTTTATGAAGATAAAGGGGTATTAGTGACAGTCGATGGTGACCAAGATATTGATAAAGTTTTCGCTGAAATCGTCGCTAAATTAGAAGAATAACTGAAAATTTTTTCAGTATTCGACTATAATATAATTGTAGGTGATCGTTGTGAAGGACAACATTGTGACACCGAAAACTGGTCAAATCGTCCGTATAACTCAAGGTCGAGACCAAAATAAAGTCGCAGTTATTATAGAAATTATCGACGATCGTTTCGTATTGATAGCCGATGGAGATAAGCGAAAATATGATCGCCCAAAAAAGAAGAATATAAATCATCTTGAGTTAACACCATTTATTTCCGAAGAAGTAAGGGAGAGTCTTTTGGAGACTGGTCGTGTCTCCAACGGTAAGTTACGATTTGCTGTCGCTAAATACGAACGTGAAGTTGTGACTGATTTAGAGAAGGGAGACTAAAGACAGTGTCTAAAGACGATGTCATTGAAGTAGAAGGTGTAGTTACCGAAACATTGCCTAACGCAATGTTTCATGTAGAACTTGAAAATGGGCACACAGTTTTAGCCCATGTTTCTGGTAAAATCCGCATGCACTTTATTCGAATTTTACCAGGAGACAAAGTAACTGTGGAATTGTCACCCTATGATTTAACAAAAGGCCGTATTACGTACCGTTATAAATAGTTAGTCAGCTCCGATCTTAAAGGAGGTATAAAGATGAAGGTAAGAGCATCTGTAAAACCAATTTG
>Ga0079225_10000681_pt1 | contig 18447 bp, 17 predicted proteins | sample Poulit2012_FD_76344 | JGI IMG/M metagenome (GOLD analysis project Ga0079225, IMG submission 76344) | Agricultural soil microbial communities from Georgia to study Nitrogen management - Poultry litter 2012 | ecosystem: Environmental > Terrestrial > Soil > Agricultural land | place: USA: Georgia... | reverse complement strand
CCCTTAAGTTTTCCGGTATTGAAAAAATTTCCCATGACTCTAAAACTACGGATAAACCCCAACATTTAATCGCGAAAAAAAATGGAACGATTGAAAAAATGCATATTACAAAAGGCGTCCCTCTTGTATCTGTGAATGATTATGTAACGACAGGCAAGCGTTTGGTCTCTGGAAATTTAAGTGATGTAATCGAAAGTGAAGAAGATAATGAACCAACAAATGATCAAGAGCAATTAGTTGCTGCCCAGGGTGAAATTTTTGCTCGTACATGGTATGAAATTCAAGTAACTGTTCCACTGTCAGTCAATTATGAGCATATAAGTGAACGGAAAATAGACAAGTACTATATATCATTTCAAAATAAACGATTGTTATTGTGGGGATTTCAACAACCAAATTATTCAGATATACATACGACAACCGATGAATACACGTTAAACATTTTCAATCGGACATTCCCCTTTAAGTTTATCAAACAATCAATTCACGAAAAAGAGCAAATAAATTATGTTCGTTCAGAAAAGGAAGCCATTCAAGTGGGCATGTTAGAAGCAGAAGCAGCTTTAAAGTTGCAATTAAGTGCAAATGCCAAGATATTGTCACAAAAAGTTTTGCATGAAGCTACTGGTAGTGGTAAAGTAAGACTAAACTTACTAATTACAGTGAGCGAAGACATTGCTGAAGAAATACCAATCACCCAAGGAGATTGATTATGGTAGGGAAACTACATCCGATTGATTTACAATTGAACGAACAATATGAAGCACAAACATTATTTGGCAGTCAAGATAAACATTTAAAACTAATTGAAGAACAATTAGATGTCTCCATTGTTACACGTGGAGAAGCTTTTTATGTCAAAGGTACGAAGGAAGCTGCAACTTATGTTCAAGATGTTTTAACGGTCTTATATGAACTCCTACAGCAAGGCTTAACTGTGACAGGCCGTGATGTGATCTATGCAATAAAACTTATTAAATCAGGTAAAAAAAATGAGTTACAAACATTATTTGCTGATGAAATAACAAAAAATTTTCACGGTGAATCAATCCGCATTAAAACGCTTGGACAAAAAGCATATGTCGAAGCGATCAAACGGCATGATCTTGTGTTTAGTATTGGACCTGCAGGCACAGGGAAAACATTTTTAGCTGTTGTTAAAGCTGTTCATGCCTTACGAAATGGTTCGGTTAAGCGCATCATACTGACTCGTCCAGCGGTTGAAGCAGGTGAAAGTTTAGGATTCTTACCTGGGGATTTAAAAGAAAAAGTTGATCCTTATTTGCGCCCATTATACGATTCTTTACATTTTGTATTAGGTAAAGAGCATACGGCCCGATTGCAAGAACGTGAAGTCATTGAAATTGCCCCTTTGGCGTATATGCGTGGGCGAACATTAGATGATGCATTCGTTATCTTAGATGAAGCACAAAATACAACACCTGAACAAATGAAAATGTTTTTAACTCGGCTAGGTTTTGGTTCAAAAATGATTATTACTGGGGATATCACACAAATCGATTTACCAAAAGGCGTGACCTCAGGTCTAAAAATAGCGGAAGAAACTTTAGCAAATATAAACGGCATTTCATTTATTTATTTAGATCAAACCGATGTTGTCCGACATCCGCTCGTCCAAAAAATTATCGAAGCGTATGAAAAAGATTAAACAAATTTGTACCGCTAATAAATGAATGTTTCCATCGTTGAGGTGAGTCGAAATGAAAGATAAACTTTACCAACTTTTTCGTTCGGTGTTACGAATAAAAAACAAATGGATGACAATTATTATACCTGTGCTCATTTTAGGGGTCTTTTTTTTACTTGTGACTAAAAATAATGTCTATATGGAAACATATGATATTGAGCGGTTTGACCGAGCTAAACAGACGATTCGTTCACCAATAACGATTGAAAATGAACAAGAAACAGAACGTAAAGTACGGGAAACGGTGCAGGCAGTTGAGGATCGTTATTCAATTTCTGAGGAGATTACTGAAGAACGGTTAAAATATATTGAAGAAATTTTTGATGCGATTGCAACGTTAGAAAGTGAAACTGAACAACCGAAAAAGTCAGATGATGTTCAGATTGATGGTGACAAAGAAATACTTGAACAAAATGCTGTTACAGATTTAGATAAAATGGATCAATTAAAACAAATTCTCACCGAAGAAATTATCGAATCGATTGATGATACGTATCTACTCCAACTTCTACGCATGGATGATGAGGAACGAGAACAAGGGGAAAAATTACTTGAAACATCGGTTAAAGAAGTGATGGTTGAAGGTGTACGTACAGAAAATATTCAAAGTGCATTAGGAAATGTCAATCAGGCTATAAAGTATTCTGATTTTCCCGAGAAGAAAAAAGAAATCTTAACGGCTATAGCAAAATTTGCGGTTGTTGAAAATTCCTTTTTTGATATGGAGAAAACGATGGATGCCCGTAAATCAGCTGCAAGTAATGTTGAACCTGTCGTTATTCGTGCTGGCGAAGTAATTGTTAGTGAAGGGCAAATGATTACAAATGAAATCTATGAGGAATTAAAACTTGCCGGATTACTTGATCAAGAACGCCATGTTTATCCGATTATTGGCTTATCTTTACTTATTATTTTAATTGTTAGTGTCATTGCTTATGAAATGAATCGGCTATCAGATCGAAAAGATTTAGATGGTCGAAAAGTTATTTCAATCGTTATTATAAGTATTATCGTCGTTTCATTAATGAAAGTTGTTAGCTTTTATACAGATCATATTAATCAATTGTTTTATATTGTCCCTGTTGCAACAAGTGTTTTGCTCGTTAAACAACTAATCCATGAACGTTTGGCGATTGTTTTAGCGATGTTATATGCCCTTTTAGGAGGAATTATTTTTAACGGCAATATTCCTGGAACATTAAATGTTGAGGCAGGTATTTACTTTTTATTTTCACAGTTAGCGGCAATTATTTTCTTAAAAAATGTGAAAGACCGATTATCGATCGTTCGCTCCGGTATTGGTATGGCTGTTACGAACTTGTCGATCGTTGCGGTTTTTGTTTTGTTATCGATTGAAAAATATATGTTTATGGATTTGTTTTTCGTCTCGAGCTATGCACTCGTTTCTGCGTTATTATCAGCTGTACTTACGTTAGGTCTTTTACCATTTTTTGAAACGAGTTTAGGTATCTTATCAGATATTAAGCTACTTTCACTATCAAGTCCTAACCATCCGTTACTGCGAAAACTTCTCGTTGAAGCGCCAGGTACTTATCATCATTCAATTATGGTCGCTAACTTAAGTGAGACAGCTTGTGAAGCGGTTGGCGCAAACGGCTTGTTAGCTCGAGTAGGTGCTTATTATCATGATATTGGAAAAACAGCAAGACCGCATTATTTTATTGAAAATCAAATTGCGATTAAAAATCCGCATGATATTATTGATCCGAATAAAAGTGCTAAAATTATTATTAGTCATCCGTATGATGGAGCAAAGATGTTACAAAAACATCGGTTGCCAAAAGAAATTATTGATATTGCCAAACAACATCATGGGACAACCTTATTAAAATATTTTTATATAAAAGCAAAAGAAGCTGATAATACTGTGAAGGAACTCGATTTTCGTTATCCTGGACCAAAGCCACAAACGATTGAAACGGCAATCATTTCTATTTGTGATTCTGTTGAGGCTGCTGTTCGTTCTTTAAAGGAGCCAACAGAAGAAAAAATCGAGGAAATTGTTGCCTCAATTATTAATGATCGCCTAAAAGATGGTCAACTTGATGAATGTCCGATAACGATTAAACAATTAAGAGATATCCAAACAGCTGTTTGTGAAACATTAAAAGGAATCTTTCACTCCCGTATTCAATATCCTGAGAAAGAGGCGAAATAATTGATTGTTGATATTGCTGATCAGACGAACGAATTGTCAGCAGAAAGTATTTCCTTGATTGAGCGTTTGATTCATTTTCTCGCTAAAGAAGAATCGATTCCAGATCGAGCGGAAGTTTCAGTGAATTTTGTTGATGCCAAGACGATTCAATCATTAAACTTACAATACCGCAATATTGATGAACCGACAGATGTGATTTCTTTTGCGATGCAAGAATTGAGCGATGAAGAGATGATGATTCAAACAGATGAATCGTTACCGCTTACGCTTGGAGATATTATTATTTCCGTTGATCAAGCAAAAGAACAAGCAACGACTTATAATCATTCATTGACAAGAGAACTTGGATTTTTAACGGTCCATGGATTTTTACATTTACTTGGCTACAATCATTTAACAAAAGAAACGGAACAAGAAATGTTTACTAAACAGGAGCATTTATTACAAGCATTCGGACTTGAACGTTCATAAATGGATATTTTTCACCAATATGATGAACATTTTAATTAACAGGCGTTAAAAAATATTTCCAACTATTTATAAATCGTGTTCATCCAATTTTTCAAGGAGGTGTACAATGAGCGAAACATTTAAATCAGGTTTCATCGCAATGATTGGTCGACCAAATGTTGGTAAATCTACATTTATCAACAAAGTCATCGGTCAAAAAGTCGTCATTACAAGTGATAAACCACAAACGACGCGCCATAAAATACAAGCCGTATATAATGACGAACAGTCACAAATTATTTTTATCGATACACCAGGAATTCATAAGCCGAAACATCGACTCGGTGAATATATGGTTAAAACAGCAAAGAGTACACTAAATGAAGTTGATGCGATTATTTTTATGATTGATGCTGAAACAGGATACGGTAAAGGTGATCAATTCATCATTGATCAATTAGAAGATATTAAACGACCGGTTTATTTAGTGATTAATAAGATCGATCTTGTCCATCCTGATGAATTGTTACCATTGATCGATTTGTACAATTCCAAAGCCAATTTTACGGAAATTATTCCAATTTCTGCGCTCGAAGGTAATAATGTGAATCATTTATTAAATATTTTGCAAGACCGACTCGAGGCGGGACCGAAATATTATCCTGATGATCAAGTAATTGACCATCCGGAACAATTTATTATTAGTGAATTTATCCGAGAAAAAGTTTTACAATTGACACGTGAAGAAATTCCTCATTCAATAACGGTTGTCATTGAAAATATTACCAAACGTTCATCAAACGTAGTTGTCGTGCAAGCTTCGATTGTTACCGAGCGTGATTCACAAAAAGGAATTATTATTGGAAAACGAGGACAAATGTTAAAAAATATCGGTCAAAAAGCGCGAAAAGATATTGAGCGTTTATTAGGTTCAAAGGTATATTTAGAATTGTGGGTTCGTGTGAGGAAAGATTGGCGTAATAGACAATCTGATCTTAAACAATATGGTTATTTTAGTGATGATTATTAACACATGGTAAATTTTAATACTTATGTTTTTATCAAACGAGGTCAACCTAATAATGAACCAATCTTAATGAAAGGTGGCCGTTTCTTATGCTCGACTTAACTTGGAATGTCTTTCGGGAAACAGGTAATATTAACGCATATTTACTTTTTAAAACATTGCAAAGTCAACATAAGGGGCAAACAAATCATTCACAACCCGATAAACATTTGTCGACACATATTGTCAATAAAAAGGGATGAGGCGATATGCTGGAAAACATAAAAGGTGTTGTTTTAAAAACACAGGCCTACGGGGAAACTCATAAAATTATATCAGTTTTTAGCAAGAAGTTGGGGAAATTTAGTGGGATCGCCCGAGGTGCGAATCGCCCAAAAAGTAAAATGGCTGCTGTCACGCAGCCATTTATCTATGGCAATTATTTAGTTTATGTGAGTCGTGGGTTAAGTACAATCCAACAAGGAGAAATTTTGGATTCATTACGTAATATTCGGGCTGATATTATCAAGACAGCCTATGTTGCCTACATTCTAGAATTAACCGATCGACTTATTGAAGAAAAACGTCCACAAACTTTTTTGTATGAACAATTTTTTCAATCATTACAATGGATTAACACTTTTAATGGTGATGAATCATATTTAGAAATTCCCACGATGATGTATGAATTAAAGTTATTTGCTGATGCTGGATTTGCGCCGGTTGTCGAACATTGTGTCAGTTGTCAGCAAACAAACGATTATTATCGTGCCTTCTCAATACAACATGGGGGCTTATTATGTGAAGGGTGTTTAACTAAAGATCAAGCACCCATCTACTTATCGGCGAATGTTGGGAAGTTATTCCATTTACTTAAACATTTACGAATTGAACGGTTAGGTAATCTATCCATTCAAAAGAAGAACATTATGCTTATGAGAAAAATTATTGATGCATATTACGATACATATGGTAGTTTTTATATAAAATCACGTAATTTTCTCAAACAGTTAGATCACTTGAAATAAAATCAGTTTATTGTCATAATATATTTTGATAAACTAGATTAACAATTACATTTATAGTTGCGTTTGATAAGAGATATGTTTACATTCGTTTATTCAAAGCGAGTCTAGGACGGTGAGAGCTAGATGATAAACGTGTTAGCTAACATCGGCACTCTTAAAGCAAAGATTTTTATAAAGTGGCTTTAATTTTTTAAAGCAATTAGGGTGGAACCGCGGATAACCCGTCCCTATGTTTTTCTTCAAGGAGAGCATATGGACGGGTTTTACTGTTTAGGAGGTTAATGCTTATGAATATTCAAGAAATAATTTTTACATTACAAAAATTTTGGGCGAAGCAAAACTGTATGATTATGCAAGCTTATGATGTTGAAAAAGGGGCGGGAACGATGTCACCGATGACATTACTCCGTTCGCTTGGACCCGAGCCATGGAATGTTGCTTACGTCGAACCATCGAGAAGGCCTGATGATGGAAGATATGGTGAAAATCCGAATCGATTGTATCAACACCATCAATTTCAAGTAATCATGAAACCTTCACCCGATAACATTCAACAACTTTATTTAGATTCTTTAGTCGAATTAGGTATCGATCCGCTTAAGCATGACATTCGTTTTGTTGAAGATAATTGGGAAAATCCAACATTAGGTGCAGCTGGTCTTGGTTGGGAAGTTTGGTTAGATGGAATGGAAATCACTCAGTTTACTTATTTTCAGCAAATTGGTGGATTAGAAGCGAACCCAGTGTCCGTTGAACTGACATATGGGATCGAACGACTCGCTTCCTATATTCAAGATAAAGATAATGTGTTCGATTTAGCATGGAGTGAGGATGTAACGATGCGTGATATTTTTTTACAGCCTGAATATGAGCATTCAAAATATACATTTGAAACATCGACAACAGAAACACTTTATGAATTATTTTCACTTTATGAAAAAGAAGCGAAAATAACGATGGAAAAAGGATTAATTTTCCCTGCATATGATTATGTTTTAAAATGCTCACATACGTTTAATTTGCTCGATGCAAAAGGTGTCATCTCAGTGACAGAGCGAACAAGCTACATAGCGAGAGTTCGTCAATTAGCTCGTGATATTGCCTTAAAATATGTCAGTGAACGTGAACGGCTCGGATTTCCACTGATAAAGGATCAAGAAGTGAGGGATAACGATGAATAATGTATTGTTTGAGATTGGTGTCGAAGAATTACCAGCACGGTTTATCGATGATGCGATCAATCAACTATTTGAGCAAACAGAAAAATGGTTAAAAGAACAACGTTTAAAATATAATACAGTAGAAACGTTTGCTACCCCCCGACGATTAGCTATTTTAATTAAAGATATTGCTAATAATCAACTGCCATTGACGGAAGAAGTTCGAGGTCCCTCTAAAGCAATTGCCCAAGATAAAGCAGGTCATTGGACAAAAGCTGCGATTGGCTTTACTAAAGGACAACAAATGTCTGTTGATGATATTTATGTTAAAAATGTGAAAGATAAGCCATATATTTTTGTTAAAAAAGAAACAAAAGGCAAGGCTACAAAAGATTTATTAAGCGAATTTCAAATGATTATAAAAGCGATTAATTTCCCGCAAACGATGCGCTGGGGGAGTGATTCATTTACTTTTGCCCGGCCGATTCGTTGGCTTGTTGCTTTATTTAATGATGAAGTCATTCCATTTTCACTTGGGGGAGTAACTGCTGACCGGTTGACTTATGGACATCGCTTTTTAAGTGGTCCCATTAAATTATCTGATCCATTAACATATGAAGAGACGTTAAAAAATAATTATGTGATTGTCAACTCTAATAAACGTGAGCAAATGATTCATGAACAACTTAATCAACTAGAGAAGGATAACCAGTTTCACATCGATAAAGATGCTGAACTCGTTCGGGAAGTTTGTCATCTTGTTGAATATCCAACAGTTTTTTTAGGATCATTTGCTAAAGATTTTTTATCATTACCAGCTGAAGTATTAACGACAGCGATGAAAGAACACCAACGGTATTTTCCCGTTTTAAATCATACTCAAGAGTTATTGCCTTATTTTGTCGGTGTTAAAAATGGCACAGATGATGAGATTACAACAGTCATTAAAGGAAATGAAAAAGTATTATTCGCACGGTTAGCAGATGCGGTTTTCTTCTATGAGGAGGATCAAGCACAATCGATCAATTACTATATAGATATGTTAGAGCGAATCGTTTTTCAAGAGCAATTAGGCACAATTGCCGATAAGCAAAAACGGATCATTAAACTAACAAAATATTTAATTGACCGTTTACAAGTTAATGAAAAAGATGCCAAAACGGCTTTACGAGTGGCTGAAATAGCTAAGCTTGATATACCGACATTAATGGTTGATGAGTTTCCCGAATTGCAAGGGATTATCGGGGAAAAATATGCCAAACATTTTGGAGAGACAAGCGAAGTTGCTCAAGCGATACGTGAACATTACTTACCAAGACATGCTAACGATCATATGCCAACATCACATATTGGAGCGATGATTAGTTTAGCGGATAAACTCGATACAATTGTTGGAAGTATAGCGATTGGCTTAATGCCAACTGGTTCACGTGATCCGTATGGGTTAAGGCGCCAGGGAATAGGAGTTTTGAAAGTTTTACTTGATGAAAATTGGCACCTATCACTTGACTCACTTATTAGTGAAGCGATTAAACAGTATGAAAACAATGGAATTATTGAAAACATTTCTAAAGAAAAACAGACAGATATCATTGACTTTTTCAAACGGCGTTTAGCTTATTTATTATCAGATGAAAGTATTGAACAAGATATTAGTGAGGCTGTACTTATCGACACTGTCCATTCGGTACCATTTTTATTTGGTAAAGCCCGTTTATTATCAAAACGTAAAAATGATGAAAATTATCGATTTATTCAAGAGGAGTTATCACGTGTGCTCAACATCGTCCAGTCAGCTGAGCTTTCCGTTTATTCAATCGATGAAACATTATTTCAAACAGGCTCAGAGAAAGAACTTTATGAAAAATTTATAGAAGTATCTAAACTTGTCGAGCGTGCCCGACAACAAGTTGATGCCAAACAAATGATTGAAGCGATTGATATGTTAGCTGATCATATTTATGAGTTTTTCGAAAACAATTTAGTGATGGACAAAGATGAAGCGATCAAAGCGAATCGATTAAGCCTGTTAAAGAAAATCGCTCAACTCATTTTAACGTTTGTTGACTATCGATTGATCGAATGGCGGAAATAATTAGTATGACATAATTTTCTTTTCCTTGTAAATTAGACTATAATAATATTATAATCGTATGACACATTGTTTAATGGGCGGTGAAAAAGTGGATTTGTCAGAAAGACAAGAAAAAATCATAGAGATTGTTAAAGAAAATGGTCCAATTACAGGAGAGAAAATCGCTTCTCGTTTAGATCTCACGCGTGCAACATTACGCCCTGATTTAGCCATATTAACGATGGCAGGATTTTTAGATGCTCGACCACGTGTTGGCTATTTTTATACAGGTAAAACAGGCTCCGAGTTATTAACTGAAAAAATTAAAAAATATAAAATAAAAGATTTTTATTCTGTTCCGGTTGTTGTTCAAGAAAGTGCATCTGTTTATGATGCGATATCGACAATGTTTTTGGAAGATGTTGGGACATTATTCGTCGTTGATGAACATTCATGTTTAACAGGTGTCCTTTCTCGAAAAGATTTACTTCGAGCAAGTATCGGAAATCAAAATTTAACTACACTTCCCGTACACATTATTATGACAAGAATGCCAAATATTACCGTTTGTCGGATGGATGATTTGCTAATTTGTGCTGCGCAAAAATTGATTGAAAAACAAATCGATGGATTGCCTGTCGTTGAAACGACTAAACATGGTTTGGAAGTGATCGGACGAATAACGAAAACAACGATGACACGTGTTTTTGTTGAGCTTGTCACAAATGATGACGTTTAATAGGATATGAGGAGAGATATATATGAGCATCAAAACGGTATATGTTCTTTCCGACTCTGTCGGTGAGACAGCGGAATTAGTACTTAAAGCTGGCTTAAGTCAATTTAATAGTCAAGACGATTACAATATTCAACGAATTCCTTACGTTGCCGATCAACAAACAGTAGAAGATGCTCTACAAGTGGCCAAAGAAAGAGGCGGTGTTGTAGGATTTACACTCGTTGATCCTCATTTACGTGATTTTTTAAATGATCGTGCCCAACAATTAAATCTCGATGTCATCGATATCATGGGGCCGATGTTAGCGATTATGGAACAAGCCTTTAACAAAAAGCCACGTCTAGAACCAGGTTTAGTTCATAAACTTGATGAAGACTACTTTAAGCGGGTTGAAGCGATCGAGTTTGCTGTAAAGTATGATGATGGTCGTGATTCACGCGGTATTACACGAGCAGATATTGTTTTAATAGGTGTTTCACGCACATCAAAAACACCACTTTCACAATACTTAGCTTTGCAACGATATAAAGTAGCTAATGTACCAATCGTTCCTGAAGTAGACCCACCACAAGAACTTTTTCAAATCGATCCGAAAAAAGTGATCGGTTTAAGTATAGAGCCTAAAAACTTGTACAGTATTCGTAAAGAACGCCTTAAAGCATTAGGATTAGGTGAACAGGCTGCATATGCACGGCTTGAGAGAATTTATGAGGAAGTTCATTATTTTAATAAAATTGTTGATAAAATTAATTGTGAAGTAATCGATGTATCGAATAAAGCGGTCGAGGAGACGGCTAATATGATCATTCAAACCATTCAAAACAATCACTTAGCCTAATAATTGCCAATTACTGGCTAAGCTTAAAAAATATAAATGTATTCAAGTTAATTAACACACGAATTAAGTGCCATATAATTAATAAACGTTAAAAAACAGCTAATCTATTAGAAATATATGAGTTGGCTACATCCATATACAATGAACAATTTTTAATAGAGTTTGAGCTCAACAGTTATTAAAGGCTACTTATTCGTGTTTTTTATGTAATTGGATAAATAAATCTCGTAAAAAATATATATTAATAGATTTATTTAAATTCTTATAGTATAATAATCTATTGTGTATATGACTATACATATCAATGAATTTCATAATTGAAATAGTGAAGACATACATTCTATTTCATAGCTTTCACTTTAGGCGAATACCTTTTGGTTTGAAGGGTGGCTTGCTACGACGTACAGGAAATACTGATGCAGACATTTTCATAGGACGTTGCAATTTTAGCCTGCGTACTTTTATCGCTGTGACAGTTGACGTTAACTGATGTTTAATTTATTTAAAAACGCAAATATTATTCATTCTTTTACATGAAACTTCTTACCAATTATTTCTATATAGATACCTTTTACCGATTTAAACATTGAATTGAGTCCTATTTACTTCATCTGGCACACGGTTTTAAGACCTATTAACTTTCGTTCACATATTGTACATAAATTGATATTTTAATTTAAAATTTGTCGAATGATGAAGGATTTTCATAATTACATAACGAAACTACTTAATATGCATTGAGCAGGTGATATGTATGGGCAAGAGAATTCCTGAAGAAGTCATCGAACAAATTAAAACAACTAATGATATTGTCGATATTATAGGTGAGTATGTTTCATTAAAGAAACAAGGAAAAAACTTTGTTGCTCTTTGTCCATTTCATGATGAAAAAACTCCATCATTTTCCGTCGCCCAAGAAAAACAAATATTTCATTGCTTTGGCTGTAAAAAATGTGGTAATGTTATTACGTTTTTAATGGAAATTGAAAACTTTACCTTTCAACAAGCCGTCCAATTTTTAGCCGAGCGAAGTGGGATCCAATTACCTGTGTCATCTTTTCAAAAAGGGACTTCGGAAGTGGACAAAGAACAAACAGATGTTTTAGTCGCTTATGAATGGTTAACGAGATTTTATCATCATCTGTTAAAGTTTTCTAAAGAAGGTAAAGTAGCTTTACAATACTTAAAACAACGGGGTATAACTGATGAAACGATTGATACATTTAAACTTGGTTATGCACCAACTGCGAGCGAATTAACAACGAAATTTTTACTTAAAAAAGGATTTGAAAAACAGTTTCTCATTCACCAAGGATTGTTAACAGTCCATGAAAGCGGGGCAGTGCATGACCCATTTCGTGGAAGAATCATTTTTCCGATCCGAAATCATATCGGTAAGACAATTGCTTTTGGTGGTCGAACAATTCAAGATGGGCAACCGAAATATATTAACAGTTCAGAAAGTAAACTTTTTCAAAAAAATAAATTACTTTACAATTTTGATCTTGCCCGAAAACATGCCCGTCAAAAAAGGTCTCTCATTCTTTTTGAAGGGCAGATGGATGTTATTACAGCTTATCAAGCAGGAGTTAAATATACGATTGCGACATTAGGAACAGCTTTAACAAGTTATCAAGCACGTCTGTTAAATCGTTATGTCCAAGAAGTTATAATTTGTTATGATGCCGATGATGCGGGACTTGAGGCAACTTACCGGGCAGCAAACTTATTAAGACAATATCGCCATGATGTTCGCATTGTCCATTTGCCGGATGGTTATGACCCAGATGATTATATTAAAGCGTATGATGGGGAAAAATTTTTAAAACTCATTAAAAATAGTGAGACATATATAAGTTTTTATATGAGGTATTTAAAAAACTATTTTGATTTATCTATTGAAAGCGATCGGATTACGTATTTACAAAATGTTTTAAAACAATTGGCAATGGTTAAGAGTGTTGTTGAAAGGGAATATTACTTAAAAGATTTAAGCAATACTTTTAATGTATCCTTAACATCATTAATGGATGAAGTTCAAACGTATGAAAAACAACTGAGAAATGTTAAGGATAAGAGAGTAAAGGATAGATATACTAGTACAAGACAACCGATACAAAATCATGAACGTTTACTTCCAGCACATGTTAATGCAGAAAGAAAGTTAATTGCTTATATGTTGCAAAATAAATATATTGCTTTAAGAGCGCAAGATGAATTAGGGGCTAATTTTAACTTTGATGATCATAAAGTCATTGCAACTCATTTGTATGGTTTTTACGAAGGAACTGATGAACCGAACATTAGCTTATTTATCCAACAAATTGATGATGAAAAACTTCAGCGCATCGTGACTGAATTAGGAATGATTCCTTTGAATGAACCGGTGAATGAGCAAGAGATTGATGATTATATCGCAACGATTCGTCGGTTTTCCGAACGAGCAGCCGTTGAGCATTTTATACAGAAGCAAAAAGAAGCAGAGCAAGCAAATGATCCAATTAAAGCAGCAGAAATTGCAATGAAAATTATTGAGTTGAAAAGAAACATGAAAGAAGTAAAATAATTTATGGCTTTTGAAAGGAGGGGGACTCATGGGCGACAAACCATCTGAAGAGTTAGAAAATGAAATGACGCTAGAACAAACGAAAGACCATTTGATCACAAAAGGGAAAAAAGATGGCTCATTAACGTTTGAAGAAATAGCGGAACGTTTGTCAAATTTTTCGGTTGAATCTGAAGAGATGGATGAGTTTTATGAGGACCTGGAAGAACAAGGCATTGAAGTAATTGAAGAAGCGGAAGATACTGAGAAAGATGAAGCTGATACCACCACAAAAGATCTTGCGGTACCGTTAGGAATAAAAATAAATGATCCGGTACGAATGTATTTAAAGGAGATTGGTCGGGTAGACTTATTAACTGCTGAGGAAGAAGTTGCACTTGCCAAACGAATTTTAGATGGCGATATACAAGCTGCCCAAGAATTAGCGGAAGCGAATTTACGATTAGTTGTAAGTATTGCTAAGCGTTACGTCGGTCGTGGTATGTTATTTCTTGATTTAATCCAAGAAGGTAATATGGGGTTAATTAAAGCGGTAGAAAAGTTTGATCATACAAAAGGCTTCAAATTTAGTACGTATGCCACATGGTGGATTCGTCAAGCAATTACTCGAGCCATCGCTGATCAGGCCCGAACGATTCGAATACCTGTTCATATGGTTGAGACGATTAATAAACTCATACGTATTCAAAGACAATTGTTACAAGACTTAGGTCGGGATCCAACACCAGAAGAAATTGGTGAAGAAATGGAATTAACACCTGATAAAGTACGTGAAATATTAAAAATTGCTCAAGAACCTGTCTCACTTGAAACGCCTATTGGTGAAGAAGATGACTCACATTTAGGTGATTTCATTGAAGATCAAGAAGCAGTTTCACCTTCAGATCATGCAGCCTATGAATTATTAAAAGAACAATTAGAAGATGTACTTGATACGTTAACAGATCGTGAAGAAAATGTTTTACGGCTACGTTTCGGGTTAGATGATGGACGAACCCGGACACTAGAGGAAGTGGGTAAAGTCTTTGGGGTAACGCGTGAGAGAATTCGACAAATTGAAGCGAAAGCATTGCGCAAACTAAGGCATCCAAGTCGTAGCAAACAATTAAAAGACTTTTTAGATGAATAAAAACTAAATGATTAGAAATTAGTGATACTCAATTAAAAGCAATGACTTTCACACATTTTGTGGAAGTCATTCTCTCTGAGTATTTTTGATATGAGGGACTTCAGAATGTCTGCTGAGCGAAAAAGAATAATTATTGAAGAAATTAATTACTGGAAAGAACATAAATTATTACCGGAAGAACAATGCAACTTTTTACTAGCCCTTTATACACAAGGTGAAGGTCAAGAACGTCACTTACAAACTACTTATAAAAGACCATTTATTATTTACTTACTATTGCTTATTTTACTTATTCCATTTTCAATAATTATTACAAATTTTACGCAAATATCACTGACTTTACAAATCATTTTAATGATTTTGTTCTTAAGTTTTTCTTCACTTAGTTATTATTTATTTAAAAAACATCAGTTTCAATATACATTTGTTGCACTATTGACGACATTAATATTACTTTTATTTACAACTGTTTTTGTTGTAAATCATTTTTTTGTCAATCCATTTGTTTTACCAGTAATTATTTTAATGAATTTTATTGGTTGGTTCGTCTTCGGGCGATGGCAAAAATTGAAACTGTTACAAATAATTAGTGTCATATCATTTATATTTACGTGTTTTTACATTATTTTTCAGTTTACTTAACAAAATCCTTTAAAGAATTGTTATTTTACAGTAATATATATGTAGTCTTTTACATCATAAAGAAGCGTAGCACTTATACATAAGGAGGAAATAGGATGAGAAACCCATTAATCCCATTTGGAATTATCGCAGTTATAGGGATTGTTGTTATGATTATTGTTGCTTACTTTGGTGTGTTTCAACGTGAAGCGATTCAAAATCCTGATGCTGTTCAAGAAGGTGAATCAATAGATAGTCCTGAAGATCTTTACAAAAACTCATGTGCTAGCTGTCATGGTGGCGATTTAACAGGTGAAACAGCACCAGAACTTCAGCAAGTAGGTGATCGTCTATCTGAAGATGAAATAGAAACAATTATTGTTGAAGGAATCGAGCCGGGAATGCCTGGTGGTTTAGTCAACAACGAGGAAGCAGGAATTCTCGCCGAGTGGCTTGCTGAACAGGAATAAGCTGAGGATTTAAAAGGGTTGTCCAATACGCCAAATAAGTAATGAGAAGTAAACTTTTCACATTACTCCGTATTGTTGACAACTCTTTTTTCGTTAGATAGGTTGAGGTGACTATCGGCTATGAAATTAAATTTATCTAAACGATTACAAGCGATTGCAAGATTTTTGCCAAAGGATGCTTTTTTTGCTGATATTGGAACAGATCATGCTTATTTGCCATGTTATATTTGTTTGAATGATCCGAATGCTTTGGCAATAGCTGGCGACATTAGCGAAGGTCCTTATCAACGGGCCCGAGAAACCGTTCATAAATTTTCCTTAACTGATCGAATAGATGTCCGTTTAGGCGATGGCTTACAAATAATCAATGAAAAAACTGATTGTATTGAACAGCTTGTTATAGCTGGCATGGGTGGTTCTTTAATGAAAGATATATTAACAAGTGGTTTAAATCAACTTAAAACTGTTAAGCGAATCATTTTACAGCCAAACATTGGGGCAAAACATGTGCGCCAATGGCTGTTTAAACATAGATATGCGATTGTTGCTGAAACAATCGTTCAAGAAAATGAACATCTTTATGAAATCATTGTTGCTGATTTAGATGCTGAGCAACCTTATGCTTCCGTCACAACATTAAAAAATAAACAGTTTTTGTTCGGTCCTTTGTTAATGGATGAAAAATCATCATTATTTCGGAAAAAGTGGTCAGCTGAATTAGCGCATTTACATCAGGTTGTTGAGCAGATCAAACAAGCAAAACAGACGAATCAATCGCTGAATAAATTTATGAAAGAAATTCGCTGGATTGAGGAGGTTTTAGGAGATGAGTGATTTAACACATAAAAAAATATTTCAATGGATGGAAGAGTGGGCACCGAAAAATTTCGCTTATGATTGGGACCCTGTCGGCTTACAAGTCGGCAATGATCGGGATGTTGTGAGAAATATTTTAGTCACACTTGATGTTACCGAAGCAGTGGTTAATGAGGCTATAAAAAATAATGTTAATTTAATCATCGCCCATCATCCAATGCTTTTTCAAGCGGTTCAATCAATTAATACGGCAACAAGTCAAGGAAAATTATTACAAACGATACTTAAAAACGATATAACCGTTTATGCCGCACATACAAATTTAGATATTGCTCATGGTGGTGTTAATGATGTACTCGCCCAATTATTACAGCTACAAAATATCAAACCACTCGCAGATATTTATAAGGAATCATTATATAAAATCGTTGTATTTGTCCCTGAATCACATGCTGAACATGTGCGTCACGCTCTGAGTAGCGGTGGTGCCGGTCATATTGGGAATTATAGTCATTGTACATTTCAAACGAAAGGCGAAGGAACCTTTAAACCACTTGCAGGAACAAATCCATATATTGGCACAGAAGGAACGATAGAATATGTCCCTGAATATAAGATCGAATCAATCGTCCCACAAACTCATTTAACAAGTGCGTTAGAGCAAATGATTGATGCCCACCCTTATGAAGAGGTCGCTTATGATGTGTATCCACTTGCTAATAAAGGGAAACAATATGGACTAGGACGAATTGGATCATTAAACGATAAACAAACCTTAGAAAGCTTTACAACGTTTGTCAAAGATGCTTTTCATTTAAACAATGTCCGTGTAACCGGTGATTTACAAAAGTCAATTAAGCATGTGGCAATTATTGGGGGCAGTGGTGAAAAATATATTCCAACCGCTAAACGAAAAGGGGCAGATTTACTCATTACAGGTGATGTTACGTTTCACCAAGCACAACTTGCTGAAGATATTGGACTAGCGGTTATTGATGCCGGACATTATATTGAACATTTAGCAGTTGAGGCGATAGAGCAATATTTACAAGCCAAACTACAAAGCAAAACGATTCAAGTCCATCACTCAACGATTAATACAGATCCGTTTCAATTCGTTTAACTTCAAAGGAGTTTTAAGATGACAAAACATTCATTTTTAGCCTTTAATTTTAAACAAATAATTAACCAAGTAATTGAACAACTTTATTTTAAACAACCAACAAATATTCAACATGAAGTTATCCCTTTGGTCATACAAGGGAAAAGTGTTATTGGACAAGCTGCCACAGGGACAGGTAAAACACATGCATATTTACTCCCTTTACTCAATGAGTTAGATCCTTTGAAGCAATCAGTTCAATATGTGATTACATCGCCTACACGTGAATTAGCGACCCAAATATATCAAGATATCCAAACAATGATAAAACTTGCGAATAAAGAGACGAAATGGACAGCACGCTTACTCGTTGGGGGAACCGACCGTAAACAAATGCAACAACGTTTAACAACTCCACCACATATCATTGTCGGTACACCTGGGCGAATATTAGATTTAATTTTAAGTGGCCATTTATCGATTTATTCAGCAAAATCTTTTGTGATCGATGAAGCAGATCTAATGGCAGAATTAGGATTATTAGAGTCAATTGACCAACTG
>Ga0079225_10000680_pt1 | contig 18464 bp, 19 predicted proteins | sample Poulit2012_FD_76344 | JGI IMG/M metagenome (GOLD analysis project Ga0079225, IMG submission 76344) | Agricultural soil microbial communities from Georgia to study Nitrogen management - Poultry litter 2012 | ecosystem: Environmental > Terrestrial > Soil > Agricultural land | place: USA: Georgia... | reverse complement strand
CTCCTGCCTCCGCTTGACGTGCGGCCACGGGAGGGCGGGATACGCTCGTGACGTGGGGCGGGTCCCGCAGGGTCGCGGCACATCCGATGAGGGGGCACCCATGAGAACACTCGTGGTCGGCATGGCCTATACCGTGGTCACGCTGCCGGTGGACGGTTTCCCGGTGGCGCACGCCCCCGTGCGCGACGCCCGGATCACCACCTCCGTCGGCGGCTCCGGCTTCACCGTCGCCCGGACCCTCGCCGCCCTCGGCAACGAGGTCTTCCTCGCCGCCCCGCTCGGCGAGGACGCCGACGCCGTCACCGTGGACGCCGCCGCCTACGGCTACGGCGTCAACTCGGCGATGTGCCCCCGCTCCCTGCCGCGCTCACCCCGCGCGGTCGTCCTGGAGGGCCCGGACGGCCACCGGCAGGTCAACCGCGACCTGGGCGAGGCGCGTTCCGCCCGCGTGGAGCTCGACCTGGGCGCCCTGGCCACCGCCGACCTCCTCCTCGTGGACGGGGTACTGCCGGCCGAGGCGCTCATCTCGGGCGCACAGGCGGCTGGGGTGCCCGTCGCCGTCGGCCTGGGCGCGATGTGCGCGCCGCCCGGCCTGGACCAGCTGTGCTACCTGGGCGCGGACGTCGTGGTGATGGGCTGCGGCCCGGAGGTCGACGAGGAGGTGCTGCTGCGCACCTGGCGCCGGCGTTCCGTCGCGCGGCTGGTCGTCGTCACCCTCGGGGCCCGGGGCGCCATCGGGCTGGCGGCCGGCAGCGAGGAGGTCATCCGCGTCCCCGCCCGTGACCTCGGCCCGGGGCGCCGGCCGGCGGGCCTGGGGTCCACCTACTTCGCCACGCTGTCCCACTACGTCTTCGCGCGGGGCTGCGACCCGCGGACGGCCATGGAGTACGCGGCCACCGCCGCCGGCTGGACCATCGCCCACCACGACTCCCCGAGCGAGCTGTCGGAGGACGTCGTCGAGGCGGCCGGGGTGCCGGGTGCGGGGGCCGTCGGCGTGCTCGACGAGCCGGCGACGGCCCCGCTGGACGTCCCCCGTCAGGCGCCGTAGCCGGCGTCGGCGCAGGCGGTGTCGAGCTCCTCCTGCGCGGCCTCGGACCCGGCGACGTCGATCTGGCTGAGGTCGGGGAAGCCCGGCTCCTCGCCCTCGGGCACCTCGGCGGCGCGAGCCGTGTTGACCTCGTCCACCGCTGCGGTGAACGGGGCGTTGACCTCCTCCAGCAGTGCGGCGAGATCGGTGGGCGCGTCGGCCCCGAGCTCGGTGATGCGCTGCTCGAGGGCGTTGACCTCGGTGTAGGTGGCGTCGTCCACGATCTCGCCACCGCTCAGCGCGGTGCGGGCGTTCTCGGCGCGCTCGGCGAGCGGGGTGCCGGTGCCCTCGAAGAAGCCCTCGCAGGTGGCCAGCTCGGGGCTCTGCTCGGCGGTCGCGGTGGCCGTGGGCTCGGTGGTGGAGTCGTCGGCCGGGGTGCTGGAGCTGCACCCGGCGAGGCCGACCAGAAGGGCTGCGGAGATGATGAGTCGACGGTTCATGTCTCCGACGGTAGACCCGCTCGCCACCGGCCCGCGCGAGGGGGCACAACCCGGCGGACACGCAGATCCCCGGCAATATCAAGGAATCTTGCGTATGGCTCCGGGCAGGACGTGACGAGCGTCGCGTGAGAGACGCTCGTCACGCCTCGGGGCTGCGCAGCCTCCGGGCGACGACGACGATGAGTCCGACCACCGCACCGACCACGGCGAGGCCCACGACGACGGCGAGCCAGGTCGGCATCCCGTCGGTCCCGGTCGTGGGCTCCGCGGCCTCGGTCTCCGTCCCGGTGTCCGGCTCGGTGGTCTCGTCGGGGGCGACGGCGGCCGGCTCGGTCGTCTCCACCGGAGCGGCGTCGGCCGTGGCGGCCGGCTCCGCCGGCTCGGCGGCTGCCTCGACGGTGAAGCCGATGACGCCGTCGATCGGGTGCCCGTCGCTGGAGGCCACCCGCCAGCGGGCCTCGAGGTCACCCGCGGGCACGTCGGCGTCGTCGAGGGGGAAGACGACGTCGTTGCCGTCGGCGGTCCCGGCCACCTCGGTGACGGTCTCGCCGTCGGGGCCGACGACGCTGAGCGCGGAGCCCACCTCCAGCGGGGGGTTGTTGAAGGTGAGCACGAGGGACTGCGGCGCCTCCTGCAGCACCGCCCCCTCCTCGGGGTCGGAGGCGATGAGGACGTCGTGGGCGCGTGCGGCCGGACCCGTCGCCACCAGCGCAGCGAACGCGAGGAGCGTGACCAGGCCGGCCATCAGGACCCGGGCAGGGCGAAGAGCGGTCGAGACAGTGGTCATGCGTCCATCGTAGGTCGGCACCGTGCCGCGGCGGCCACGGGCCGTAGGATCGCCGCGGAGGTGGCGATGCCGAGAGTCGATGTCCGGTCCCTCGGCGTCGTGGCCGCGGGCGGGACGGCGGGTGCGCTCGCCCGGCACGCCGTCGTGACCGCCGTCGGGGTGCACGGGGCGGTGGCGACACTCGCCGTCAACGTCACCGGAGCCTTCGCCCTCGGGCTGCTGCTGGACGCGCTCCACCACCACCGGATCGGCAGCCGGCGTCGTGGCCGGCTACGGCTGCTCCTCGGGACCGGCCTGCTGGGCGGGTTCACCACCTACTCCGGTATCGCCGTCGAGGTGCTCGCCCGCGTCCACGAGGGCGCGTGGGGCTCGGCGGTGGGCTACGGCCTGGTGACCGTCGTCGCCGGGCTGGCCGCCTGCGCGGCCGGGGTGCTGCTCGGAAGGCGGGTGCGCGCGTGGGCCTGAGCGTGCTCGTGGCGCTGGCCGGTGGGCTGGGTGCGGCCCTGCGGTACGCCGTCGACTCCGCCGTGCCCGACGGTGGGCCGGTGCGGGTCCCGCGGGGGACCACCGCGGTCAACCTCGCCGGCTCGTTCCTCGCGGGCGTGTGCGGGGGTGCGCTGTCCGCCGGGGCGGCCGACCCCGCCGTCTACGCCGTCGCCGTCGCCGGCTTCTGCGGCGGGTTCACCACCTTCTCCACCGCCACCCTGGAGGCCGTCCTGCTGCTGGAGCGGGGGCAGCTCGGGCGGGCGGCGGGGTACGCCCTGGGGACGCTCGCCGGGACGGTGGCCGCCGCGGCGGTCGGCTACGCGGGGACGGCCCGGCTGCTGGGCTGACGCCGGTCAGCCGGCCCGCCGCGCCACCTGGTACCCGTCGCGGTCCAGCACGAGCTCGTACGCGGTGCCCGGGTGCCGGTCCTCCGCGTGCCGGGCGGCGTCCTCCGGCGGGTTCCCGCCCCAGGTGCCGCTGCGCCGGTCGACGACGTAGTAGTCCGGTGGCGGGTTGTCCGGGGTCCCGGACCACTGCGCCGTCGTCGTCGGGACGAGGTACGCGAGCAGGGAGATGTCACTGGAGACGACGGCGCCGTCGGGCACGGTCGCCAGGACCTCGCGCGCCGCGTCGGCGCGGGCGGAGGGCCGCCAGGTCTCGGCGTCGAGGAGACGGAGGACCGGCTGGCCCGGCGCGGCGAGGACGACGGCCAGCGTGGCGGCGCCGAGGGCGAGGGCGGTCCGCCGTCGCCACGCGCGCCGGGCCGGCTCGGGCACCGGCTCGCCGTCCTCACCGGCCGCCTCGGGGGCGGGGCCGAGGGCGTCGAGCATCGCCGCGACGGCGAGCGGCATGAGGACGGCGTCGTAGTGCCAGGTCCAGGTCCAGTAGAAGGGCACGTCGCCGAGGAAGCGCCAGGCCAGGGTGGGCAGCGCCGCCAGGAGCAGCGGCGAGCGGAGCCCGACGACGCCGGACATGGCCACGAGCAGCAGGACCGTGACGACCTTCTCGCCCGGGCCGAGGACGCCGGCGAGCGTGCCCAGAGGATCGCCCAGCACGTCCCCGACGGCGAGGTTGTCGGCGTAGTCGTACTGCCCGCGCGGGTTGAGGGCGGGCAGGATCACCGCCGTCGTGAGGAGGAACCAGCCCGCTCCCCACGCCGCCAGGCCCAGCCCGGCGCGGCGGGCGCCGCGGTGCCAGGCGACCAGCCCGAGGACGGCGACCATGAGCCCGAGGTCCTCCTTGACGAGGACGAGCGGTGCCAGCCACAGCACGCTCGCCCGCCACCGCCGCTCCAGCAGCGCGCACAGGCCGAACGCGAGGAGGGGCAGCGCGAAGGAGACCTCGTGGAACTGGCTGCGCACCGCGCCCTGGATGCCGTGGGAGAGCACGTACAGCGCGCCCACCCAGATCCCGGGCCGGCGGCCCAGGCGCCGCACCGCCAGCGCGGTGAGCGGCCATGCGGAGAGCGCGACGAGCAGGGCCTGGAGGACGAGCAGGCTGAGCCCGGAGGGGAACAGCGCGTACACGGGGCCGAGCAGCACGAGGGCCGGGTGGAAGTGGTCCCCGAGGAGGTTGAAGCCCGGCCCCTTGATCGGCACGATCGGCGCCTCGCCGGAGGCGTAGGCCTTGGCGAGCTGCGTGAAGATCGCCAGGTCCCACGAGGGGACCTCCAGCCGCCGCCACTGCAGCACCGCGACGACGACGTAGAGGAGCGCCGCGACGCCCGAGACGGTCCAGGCCTCCGGGCGGTCGAGGCGTGCCAGGGCACGCCGGGCCGTCCGGGCGCGGGACGTCACACCGCGCCCTTGCGCTGCAGGTGCCGCAGGGCCACCCAGCCGAAGGGCACCCGGACCCAGAAGGTGAGCAGCCGGAAGACGAGGGCGGCGGAGAAGGCCACGCCGGCCGGGATGCCGGCCACGGTGAGGCCACCGGTGAGCGCGGCCTCGACCGGGCCGATGCCTCCGGGGGAGGGCACGGCCGCACCGACGGTGTTGGAGGTGAGGTAGGTGATGGCCAGCGTGGTGACCGGCAGGGTGTAGCCGAAGGCCGCCAGGGCCGTGCCGAAGGCCGCGACGTAGCCGAGGGTCATGATGACGTTGCCGCCCAGGCCCATGAGGAGACGGCCGGGGTTGCCGACCACCCACAGCAGCCGCGGCCACACCTGGCGCAGCGTCGGTCCGAGCTTGCGCCACAGCCAGCTGCGCAGCGGCGGGACGGCGAGTACCGCGACCATGATGAGCACGGCGGTGATCGCCACCGCGTTCACCGCACCGGAGGGCAGCGACAGGGTCCCCGCGCTTCCCGTCACCAGCGCCATGACGACGAGCAGCAGCACCGTGGTGACGAACTGGGAGACCTGGACCAGCGCGACGGTGGCCACGGCCAGCGGCGTCGCGATCCGCTGGCGGGTGAGGAAGCGCAGGTTGAGGGCGGCCGGCCCGACGCCGGCAGGCGCGACGAGCGTGACGATCCCGGCGGCGACCTGGACCATCGTGGTCCGCCACAGCCCGAGCCGCTCGGGGGAGAAGGCCACCAGGCCCATCGCGCTGCCGACGTAGGTGAGCATCCCCAGGGCGAAGGTGGCCACGAGCCACCACGGGTTGGCGTTGCGGGTGGCCTCGACGACCTGCTGGAAGTTCAGCGTGCCGAGCAGCAGCCAGACGGCGACGACGGCGATCGTCACCATGACGACGGTCCGCATGCTGAAGCGGGCCAGGCGGATCGGCTCGAGGTCGGCGGCGGGGTGCTGGTCCACCAGGCGGGCGCGCAGCGCGTTGAGCAGGTCGCGGGGCTTGTCCACCTCGGCGCGGGTGTGCGTGGACAGGACGACGGGCTGGAGGAGGGGGGCCAGCGCGGCGAGCTGGGCGGCGCCCAGGCAGCGGTCCGCGCTCGCCAGGGCGCGGTCCTCCCCGACCTTCGCGGCGGTGACTGCCAGCAGCTGGGCGAGGTCCATCCGCCGCGACAGCTCGGAGGAGACGACCTCGCCGTTCTCCCAGTTGAGCAGCGTGACGGCGCAGTCGGTGTCGACGAGCACGGCGTCGGCGCTGATGTCGAGGTGGGCGATGCCGGCGGCGTGGGCGGTGCGCAGCTGCTCCCAGACGCGGTCGAGGAGCTCGTCGGTCACCTCCTCACCGGGGATGTCGGTGAGCCGCCGGGCGCCGGCGACGTGCTCGGTGACGAGGATCATCGAGTCGCGGGCCTCGGCCATCCCGACGAGCGGGGTGGTCCGCACGCCCGCCCGCTCGGTGGCGTAGGCGAGGAGCGCCGCGCGGTCGGCGGCGTCGCGTACCGACGTCGCCCGCCGCCGGCGCAGGCCGCGCACCCGCAGCCGGGCCCAGAGCGAGGAGAGGTAGCCGACCACCTGGCGGTCGCCGTCGAGGAGGGTGACGTACCAGCGGGCGCCCGCGGCGTCCCACACCGAGTAGACGCGGTGGGCGCTGACCGGGTGCAGGCTCACGCCGCCCGGGCTGGAGGATGCGGCGACCACGGCCTGCGGGTCGGTGAGCGCGTCCGGCACGATGGTGTCGGAGGTCCGGCTCGAGCCGGGCCAGGAGGGGCTGGGCTCGTCCTCGAGGAGGCCGAGCTCGGCGGTGGTGCGGTCCTCGGTGTGGCCGATCGGCGCGGACGTCGTGACCGTCCAGGCCTGGGCGTCACCGCCGTCCGGCTGGTCCAGGCGCACGACCCGCACCGGGTCCAGGCCGGCGCGGCGCAGGCCCTGGACCAGCTCGATGCCCTCGGCCCGTTCGTTGAAGACGCCGACGACGTAGCGGCCGGCCAGCCCGATGACCCTCCCGAGCAGGACGGTGACGACGGCGCCGGGCAGCGTGAGCGCACCGCGGATGACGGTGAGCGCCAGCACCACCCACAGCAGGTTCCACGACCAGCGCACGGTGGGCCGCTGGTGGCGCGTGCCGACCACCGTGAGCAGCGCCGCGAGGGCCGCGACGAAGGGGTTCATCGCGATGACGGCGTCGCCCTCGGTGGTGATCGTCAGCCCCACCGACAGGGACGTGGGCCCGTAGGTGTCGAGCAGCCACACCGCGGCACTGGTGAGGGCCCAGGCGACGACGGCGGCCGCCAGCGCCTCGAGCACCGAGCGCCAGCGGCGCCGGACGAGCTGCATGACGATGACGAACAGCGGCAGGAAGAAGGTGACGACGCCCTCCAGCACCGTCACCGGCAGCAGCAGGATCTGACGCAGCACCAGGGCCGCGGCGGACTGCACGTCCTCGGTCACGCCGATCGCCGTGCCGTGGGCGTACACCGCCAGGAGGAGGACGACGGCGATCGCCAGCACGGACAGGAGGAGCTCCAGGAGGTCCCGCGGACGGCGGATCCGGGACACGGGCAGGTCCACGAGCAGCACCTTGCGCCGCGGTGCCTCCGGGGTGAGCGCAGGCGTGCTGGTGTCGCCCACCCTGTCCGTCATGCGCCCGAGTGTAGATCCTGGGCCTCGCGGCCCCGGTGAGCACCTCCGCCCGGCGGCGAGATCGTGCGGGTCCCTCAGGTGAGGCCGAGGGTGGCGAGCAGGGACGCCGGCACCAGGGCGTAGCCGACGAAGGCGACGACGTCGAGCAGCGTGTGGGCGACGACGAGCGGCATGGTGCGCCGTCGTCGCCGGTAGTACTCGGCGAAGATGACGCCCATCGCGACGTTCGCCAGGCCCGGGCCGATGCCCTGGTAGAGGTGGTAGGCGCCGCGGAGCAGTGCGCTGGCGGCGACGACGCCCGCCGGGCGCCAGCCGAGGTCCTCGAGCCGCTCGACGAGGTAGCCGGCCGCGATGACCTCCTCCACCAGCGCGTTCTTCAGCGCGGAGAGGATGAGCACGGGCACCGTCCACCAGTACTGGTCCAGGGTGGCCGCCTGCACCTCGACGGTGATCCCGACGGCGCGGCCGAGCGCGTACAGCGCGAGCCCCGGGATCCCGATGAGCGCCGCGAGGCCCGTGCCGACGGCCAGGTCGCGGCCCGGGCGCGTGCCGGTGAGACCGATCCGGGCGGTGGCCCGCCGTCCGGGCTCGCTGAGCAGGAACAGCGCGAGCGCGACGGGCACGAGCGCGAAGCCGATGCTCAGCAGCTGGTAGGTGAGGTCGAGGAGGGGGCGCGGTGAGCGGGAGGGGTTGAGCGCCGTGGCCTGGTCGCGCAGCGGCGTCGGCGCGGTGAGCCGGGCGGCGATGTTGACGAGGGCGTAGACGGCGGACTGGCCCAGGGACAGCCCGAGGACGATCCACACCTCGGCGCGCAGGCGTGCCCGGCCGCGCGGGACGCCCGGGACCACCCGCGGGGAGGACGGCTCCATCGTGCGGTTATAGCACCTCACGCGGGTCTGCAGCCGGGCGCCGCCCGACCGGCGGCGCGGCCGGGGACCGGGTTAGGGTGCTCGGAGCCCCCGACAGACAACCGCACCTCCGCGTGCCCTGAGAACGAAGGAACCACCCATGCGCCGCAAGCCCGTCGTGCTCCTCTCCACGCTCGCCCTCGCCGCGATCGGCCTCACCGGCTGCGGGAGCGACGCCGAGGAGAGCGGCACCGAGGCCGAGCCGACGACGGCGGAGACCACCGCGCCCGAGGCACCCACGGCGCCCGCCGCGGTGGAGACCGAGGACACCGAGCCGGAGCCGACGCAGGAGCCCGAGGGAGACGCCGAGGACGCGCCCGCCACCGGCGCCGACCTGCCCGACCCGGGCCCGGCCCCCGAGGGCGCCATCATCCCCACCGCCGCGCTGGAGGAGCCGCCGATGGCGCTCGGCGAGTACAAGCTGCGGCCGGCCGAGGGCCCCGCCCACATCTACGCGGACGAGATGACCAGCGTGATGATCTCGGTGGACACCAACGTCCTCGGCTCCCCGTACGAGCAGCTGGCCGAGTACATCGAGACCGACAACACCCCGGCCGGCACCGGCAGCTGCGGGACCAACGAGTCCGGGAGCTCCATCACCTGCTACCAGCGCACCGAGGACGGCGTCATCACCCTCAACGCGAGCCCCGACGAGATCAGCCTCGAGGACATGGTCGTCTTCGTGAACCAGTACGCCGCCGCCGCCGGCGCCGCGTAGCCCCCCACCCCCGCCCCCACGTTCCGCCGAGTTCGCCAGATTCGATCGCCGTTCGCCCGTTCCCGAGGGGGGCGTGGTGAACGAGAAGGGCGAACTCGGCGGAGGGGGCGGCGGGCGGGCACGGAGGTGTCCGTCATGTGGACGCTGTTCTCCCGTCCGCGGGGGCGGGAACCTACGATGTGGACTCCCATCCAGAGCAGCTGAGAGATCTGGCTCGTCGACGCTGCAGCAACCCGCCCGCCGGGTGCTCCCGCCAGGATCGATGGAGGACCTCCCGTGATCACCCTGACGGACCTGCGCAAGGTCTACCGCGGCCGCGGCGGCCGCGAGGTGGTCGCGCTCGACGGGATCGACCTCCACGTCCCGCGCGGGTCCATCCACGGGATCGTCGGGGAGTCCGGCGCGGGCAAGTCCACCCTCATCCGCTGCCTCACCGCGCTCGAGCAGCCCACGAGCGGCTCGGTGACCATCGACGGCACGGAGCTCACCGGCCTCGGTGAGCGCGCGCTGCGGCGTCAGCGGCTGCGCATCGGGATGGTCTTCCAGCACGTCAACCTCCTCGAGGCGCGGACGGCCGCGGCGAACGTCGCCTACCCGCTCCGCGTGGCCGGCGTGCCGCGGGCGCGCCGTGCCGAGCGGGTGGCCGAGCTGCTGGAGCTCGTCGGCCTGGGCGACCGGGGTGACGCCTACCCCGCCCAGCTCTCCGGCGGGCAGAAGCAGCGGGTGGGCATCGCCCGCGCGCTCGCGGCGGAGCCGGCCGTCCTCCTGTGCGACGAACCGACCTCGGCCCTCGACTCGGACACCACCCGCCAGATCCTGCGGCTCATCCGCGACGTCCGGGACCGCCTCGGCATCACCGTCCTCATCATCACCCACGAGATGTCCGTGGTCCGCGAGGTGTGCGACTCGGTGACGCTGCTCGACCGCGGCCGCGTCGCGCAGAGCGGCCCGATCGCCGAGGTCACCGGGGAGCACGGCTCGCGCCTGGCGCGCTCGCTCGTCCCACTGCCGCCCACGCCCGTGCAGGGAGGCCGCACCGCCCTGGACCTGTCCTTCGGGGACGGGACGAGCACCGCCCGGGTGCTGGCCGCCGTCGCCGCGCTGGGGGAGGACGCCGAGGTCACCGCCGGCACCATCGAGACGCTCGTCGGTGCCCGCGTGGGCCGGATGCGGCTCACCGTCCCGGCCGGGTCCGCCGCCGACGCCGCGCGACGCCTCCGCGCGGCCGGCGTCCACGTCGAGGAGGTGGTCCCGTGAGCTGGTTCGAGGAGGTCCTGACCAACCGCGTCATCACCGAGCAGCTGCCCTCGGCCACCCTCGAGACGATCTCCATGACGGCGCTGTCCTCGCTGTTCACGGTGCTGCTCGGGCTCCCGCTGGGCCTGGCGCTCGTCGCCACCGGCCCGGGCGGCCTGCGGCCGGCGCGCGCCGTCAACGCGGCGCTCGCCGTCGTCGTCAACGTCGGGCGCTCCTTCCCCTTCATCATCCTCATGATCGCGATCCTGCCGCTGACGCGGCTGCTCACCGGCACCACCTACGGCTGGCGCTCCGCCGTCGTCCCGCTCACCCTGGCCGCCATCCCGTTCTTCGCGCGGCTGGTGGAGACGGCGGTGCGGGACGTCAGCCTGGGGAAGGTGGAGGCGGCCCGGATGGTGGGCGCCTCCCGGCTCGCGATCGTCGGCGGCGTGCTCGTCCGCGAGGCGCTGCCGGCCATCGTCGGCGGCATCACCGTCACCGTCATCACGCTCGTCGGCTACTCCGCGATGGCCGGGGCGCTCGGCGCCGGCGGGCTCGGCGCCCTCGCCGTCAACCACGGCTACAACCGCTTCCAGACCGACGTCATGGTCGTGACCGTCGTCGTGATCATCGTCCTCGTCCAGCTCATCCAGATGCTCGGCGACTGGCTCGCCCGGCTCGTCGACCACCGCTGAGCACCGCTCGGCACCCACGAAAGGACGCGTCCCATGCGCACCCCCCGAACCCTCACCCGCACCGCCGCCCTCGCCGGCGTCCTCGCCCTCACCCTGGCCGCCTGCGGGGAGGCGAGCGACGACGGCGCGACCGACGACGCGAGCCCCGCTGCCGACACGAGTGGCGACGCCGGTGAGCCCACCACCATCGTCATCGGCGCCAGCCCGACCCCGCACGCCGAGATCCTGGAGTTCGTCCAGGAGAACCTCGCCGAGGACGCCGGCTTCACCCTGGAGATCGTCGAGTACACCGACTACGTCCAGCCCAACGTCCAGCTCGCCGAGGGGGAGCTGGACGCCAACTTCTTCCAGCACCTGCCCTACTTCGAGGCCGAGGTGGCCGAGAAGTGCTACGACTTCCACGCCTTCTCCGGCGTCCACATCGAGCCCTACGGCGTCTACTCGGAGTCGGTGGGCTCGCTGGAGGAGCTGCCCGACGGTGCGCAGGTCGGCGTGCCCAACGACCCCTCCAACCAGGCGCGGGCCCTGGAGCTGCTCGCCGCGGAGGGCCTGTTCACCCTCGCCGAGGTGGAGGACCCGACGATCTTCGACCTCGAGGACAACCCGAAGAACGTCGAGCTCGTCGAGCTCGAGGCGGCCCAGCTGGTGCGCAGCCTGCAGGACTTCGACGCCGCCGTGATCAACGGCAACTACGCCCTGGAGGCCGGCCTCAGCCCCGCCGAGGACGCCGTCGTGCTGGAGTCCGGCGAGGACAACCCGTACGCCAACCTCGTGGCCGTCCGCTCCGAGGACGCCGAGGACCCGGCCATCGTCGCCCTCGACGAGGCGCTGCGCTCGGAGGAGACCCGCGCCTTCTTCGAGGAGCGCTGGCCCGACGGCGAGATCATCCCCGCCTTCTGAGGCCCACCGCCCCACGCCTCACCACAAACGCCGACAGCTGAGTTGTTCGCGGGAACAACTCAGTTGTCGGCGTCCGTGTTGGGGTGCGCGGGCTGTTCAGCCGGCGCGGCGGAGGCGGAGGGAGTTGCCCACCACGATGACGGAGCTGGCGGCCATCGCGGCGCCGGCGATCATCGGGTTGAGCAGCCCCAGCGCGGCGAGCGGGATCGCCGCCACGTTGTAGGCGAAGGCCCAGAACAGGTTCTGCTTGATCACCCGCAGTGTCGCCCGGGAGACCGAGATCGACGTCGGGGCGGCGCGCAGGTCCCCGGTGACCAGGGTGATGTCGCTGGCCTCGATCGCGACGTCGGTGCCGGTGCCCATCGCCAAACCCAGGCCCTGCTGCCCGGCCTGGGCGAGCGCCGCGGCGTCGTTCACGCCGTCCCCGACCATCGCCACGACCCTGCCCTCGGCCTGGAGGCGGGCGACGACGTCGAGCTTGTCCTCCGGCAGCACCTCGGCCACGACGTCCTCGGCCGGGATGCCGACCTCACGGGCCACGGCCTGCGCGGTGGCGAGGTTGTCGCCCGTGAGGAGCATCGGGCGCACGCCCAGCTCGCGCAGCCGCGCCACCGCCTCGGCCGAGGTGGCCTTGACGGTGTCGCGGACGGCGAGCACGCCGCGGGCGGTCCCGTCCCACGCGGCGACGACGGAGGTCGCCCCGGTCCGCTCGGCGTCGCGGTGGTGCCGGGTGACGTCGTCGGGGATCGTCACGCCCTGCTCGGCGAGCCAGGCCGGGCGTCCGACGAGGACCTCGTGCCCCTCGACGGTCCCGCTGACCCCGCGGCCGGCGTGGTTGGCGAAGCCGGTGACGGCGGGGAGGTCACCGAGCTCGGCCCGTGCGCCGGCGGCGACGGCCTGGGCGATCGGGTGCTCGCTGGCCGCCTCGACGGCGCCCGCGAGCCGCAGTAGCTCGCTGCGGTCACCGGGGGCGGTGACGTCGGCCAGCTCCATGCGCCCCTCGGTCACGGTGCCGGTCTTGTCGAGCACGATGGTGTCGATGCGGCGGGTGGACTCCAGGATCTCCGGGCCCTTGATGACGATGCCGAGCTGGGAGGCCCGGCCCGAGCCGACGAGCAGCGCCGTCGGCGTGGCCAGCCCGAGCGCGCAGGGGCAGGCGATGATGAGCACCGCCACGGCCGCGGTGAACGCGGCCTGCACGTTCGAGCCGAGCAGCAGCCACGCCGCCAGGGTGGCGACCGCGATGACGATGACGATCGGCACGAACACCGCGGAGATCCGGTCCGCGAGCCGCTGCACCGGCGCCTTGCCGGTCTGCGCCTGGGTGACGAGACGGCCGATCTGCGCGAGCGTGGTCTCCTCGCCCACGCGGGTGGCCCGCACGAGCAGGCTCCCGGAGGAGTTGACGGTGGCGCCGGTGACGGCGTCCCCGGCCCCCACGTCCACCGGCACCGGCTCACCGGTGATCATCGAGGTGTCGACGGCGGACGTCCCCTCGACCACGACGCCGTCGGTGGCCACCTTCTCGCCCGGGCGGACGAGGAACAGGTCGCCGACCGCGAGCCGCTCCACCGGCACGCGCTGCTCCGTGCGCCGGCCTGTGCCGTCCACCGTGACCCGGGCGACGTCCTTCGCGCCCAGGGACAGCAGTGAGCGCAGCGCGTCCCCGGCGCGGCGGCGGGACCGGGACTCGGCGTAGCGGCCGAGCAGGAGGAAGGTCGTCACAACCGCGGCGACCTCGAAGTAGAGCTCGGGCGTGCCGACCTCGCCGACGGCGGCCTGCGCGGGGAAGAGCGAGACCTCCATCCGCATGCCGATCTCGCCGGCGCCCCCGAGGAGGAGCGCCCACAGCGACCACAGCGTGGCCGCGGTGACGCCGAGCGACACGAGCGTGTCCATCGTCGAGGCCCCGTGCCGGGCCGCGTTGACGGCGGAGCGGTGGAAGGGCCAGGCACCCCAGGTGACCACCGGCAGCGCCAGTGCGGTGACGACCCACTGCCAGCCGGGGAACTGCAGCGCCGGGACCATCGAGAGCAGGACGACGGGCACGGTGAGGACCGCGGCCACGCGCAGCCGGCGCAGGAGGTCTGCCTGCCGCTGCTCGGCGGGGGAGGAGGTGTCCTCCCCGGCGCCGTGACTGTGCCCGGCCAGGGCGTGCTGCTCGCCGTCGTGCTCGTCGTCGGGCCGGTGGGCGTCGTCGTCGACCGTGCGCCGCCGGGTGACGGAGCCGCTGTACCCGGCACGCTCGACCGCGGCGAGGAGGTCGGTGTCCTCGACGCGCTCGGCGAGGGTGACGTGGGCGGTCTCGGTGGCGAGGTTGACGGTGGCGCTCGCCCCGGGGACCGCGTTGAGCCTCTTCTCCACGCGGTTGACGCAGGCGGCGCAGGTCATCCCCTCGACGGCGAGGTCGACCTCGCCGAATGGTGCGGTCGTGCTCGTGGGGGATGACATGGGGGCTCCTGACTCGTGGTGGTGCTCAGTTGTCGACGTGGATGGCGGTGACCGTGTAGCCGGCCTCGTCGACGGCGGCGCGCAGGGCGTCCTGGTCCAGGACCGCGTCGGAGACGACCGTGACCTCGGACGTGGCGCCCTCGCGCAGGATGATGCTGACCTTGGAGACGTCCTGGACGTTCTCCAGCTCCTGGGTCACCGCGGACACGCAGTGCGCGCAGGTCATGCCCTCGACCTCCAGGACGGTGGTGCGGTCGATCGGCGAGGGGTCGGTGCTCATGGGGTACTCCTGTGGGGTGGGTAGGGATCTATGACCGCACGAGCCGGGCGATCGCCTCGCTCGCCTCGCGGACCTTCTCGGCGCCCTCCTCCTCGGAGGAGCGGGCGGCGTCGACGACGCAGTGGCCGAGGTGGTCCTCGACCAGTCCGATGCCGACGGCCTGGAGCGCCTTGGTGACGGCGGAGATCTGGGTGAGGACGTCGATGCAGTACGTGTCCTCGTCGACCATGCGGGCGATGCCGCGGACCTGGCCCTCGATGCGCCGCAGGCGCCGGGCGTAGTCCTCCTTCGTTCCGCTGTAGCCGGCCATGTGTGCTCCCTTCCGTCGTCGTCAACGGTATACCCCCTAGGGGTATTCCCGCCACGAGGGGGACGTCAGGGGAGCAGGTCCGCGCCGTACGTGAGGATGATCGCGACGACGACGGCGCCCACCCAGGCCATGACGACGACGCCGTCCCAGCCCGAGCGGATGAAGGTCAGGGCCCGCTCGTGGGCGCGCGGGGTGAGGAAGAGGTTGTTCTCCCGCAGGTTGTAGTGCAGGAGGGTGGCGAAGACGAGCGTCGTGGACAGGGTGACGAGCAGGCACCACGGGCACAGGGCGCCGATGTGGAACATCGACTGGTAGAAGAGCCAGTAGGCGAAGACCACGCCCAGCGTGTAGACCACCTGCGCGGAGAACATGAACCAGCGCGGGAAGCGGACCCCGCCCAACCCGGCGACGGCGATCGTGATGACCACCGGCTCGGCGACCAGGCCGAGGAAGGCGTTGGGGAAGCCGAAGAGGCTCGCCTGGGAGGAGACCCCGACGGCGCCGCAGCTCAGGGCGGAGCTGATGTTGCAGGTCAGCGCGGCGTCGGGATCGGCGGCGAGGACGACGGCGTCCGTGGCCAGCACGAAGGAGGCGATGAGGCTGAGGCAGGCGGACAGCAGCATGGTGCCGAAGATCCAGCCGTCGGTGTGCCGGATGCGGCGCAGGTCCAGCCTGGGCGGGGTGGCGGTGGTGCTCACCGGATCATCGTCCTGGGCAAATGCGACAAGTCCCACGGACCAAGGTCCCCCAGCGAGCCCTCCCCCCCACATGCCGAGCGCTGAGTTGTCACACGGAACAACTCAGCGCTCGGCGTGAAGGGGGTCAGCCGGCGTCGTCGAGGTGGTCGACGAGCGAGGCCGCGATCCCGGTGTAGCCCGCCGGTGTGAGGGCGAGGAGGCGCTCCTCGACCTCACCCGGGAGCCCGAGCCCCGCGATGAGGTCGCGCATGCCCTCGGCGTCCACCCGGCGTCCGCGGGTGAGCTCCTTGAGCCGCTCGTACGGGTCGGCCATCCCCTCGGCGCCCGCGACCGACGCCGCGCGCATGGCCGACTGCACGGCCTCGCCGAGCACCTCCCACGAGTCGTCGAGGTCGCGGTCCATCACCTCGGTGTCGACGTCCAGCCCCGCCAGCCCGCGGCGCACGTTGTCGACGGCGAGCAGCGAGTGCCCGAGGGCCACGCCGATGTTGCGCTGCGTGGTCGAGTCGGTGAGGTCGCGCTGCAGGCGCGAGGTGACGAGGGTGGCGCCGAGCGTGTCGAGCAGCGCGGAGGAGATCTCCAGGTTCGCCTCGGCGTTCTCGAAGCGGATCGGGTTGACCTTGTGCGGCATGGTCGAGGAGCCGGTCGAGCCCTGCGCGGCGAGCCGCTGGCGGAAGTAGCCCAGCGAGATGTAGGTCCAGACGTCGGTGCACAGGTTGTGCAGCACCCGGTTGAAGCGGGCGACGTCGGCGTAGAGCTCGGCCTGCCAGTCGTGCGGCTCGATCTGCGTGGTGAGCGGGTTCCAGGTGAGACCGAGACCCTCGACGAAGGACTGCGAGACCGCCTGCCAGTCCGTCTCCGGCACCGAGACCACGTGGGCGCCGTAGGTGCCGGTCGCGCCGTTGAGCTTGCCCATGAACTCCGCGGTCGAGACGCGGCGCAGCTGGCGGCGCAGCCGGGTGGCGAGGACCGCGAGCTCCTTGCCGAGCGTCGTCGGCGTCGCGGTCTGCCCGTGGGTGCGCGAGAGCATGGGGACCTCGGCGTTCTGCCGCGCGAGCTCGGCGAGGTCACCGACCAGCCCCAGGGCCGCGGGCATCCACACCTGGCGCACGGCGTCGCGGATGGTCATGGCGTAGGCGAGGTTGTTGACGTCCTCGCTGGTGCAGAAGATGTGGACGATCTCGGTCACGCCGGGCAGCAGGCTGTCCGGGCCGACGGCCTCGGCCGCGGCGGCCAGGCGGCGCTTGAGGAAGTACTCCACGGCCTTGACGTCGTGCCGCGTCTCCCGCTCGATCTCGGCGAGCTCGGCGATCTCCGCCGCCCCGAAGGAGTCGACGACGTCGCGCAGGTAGGCGACGTCGGCGTCGCTCAGCATGGGCGCACCGGGCAGCGCGCCGGTGGTGGTGAGGTGGATGAGCCAGGAGACCTCGACGTCGAGCCGGGCCCGGTTGAGCGCCGCCTCCGAGAGGTGGTCCACGAGGGGGGCGACGACGCCGCGGTAGCGGCCGTCGAGGGGGCCGAGGGCGATCGGCGGCTCGACCTCCGCGAGCGAGACCCGGTTGCGCCCGGGTGCGGCGCCCGAGGTCCCGGCGCTGACCGGCAGGCTCACGGAGGACGAACTGCTGTGCTGCTCACTCATGGGCAGCAGTCTCCCAGAGGAGCGGGCACTCCCGGGCGCGCGTCCGCGGTGGCCGGCAGTGCGTCTCAGCCGCTGACGCCGAGGCGCTCGCGCAGGTGGGCCACGACGCCCTCGCACGCGGGCAGGAGCTCCTCGTAGGTGGTGACGAAGCCGGCGTCGTCCCCGAAGTAGGGGTCGTCGACCTCGAGCTCGCCGGCGGCGACGGCGTCGTCGTCGAAGCTGCGCAGCAGCCGGACCTTCTCCGCGTCCTGCGGCGACGGCGCGAGGGCGCGCAGGGCGCGCTCGTGCCCGCGGTCGAGGGCGAGGACCAGGTCGACCTCGGCGAAGTCCGCGGCGGTGAACTGCTGGGCGCGGTGGCTCTCGCCGTCCAGGCCGTACTGGGCCAGCGTGCTCACCGTCCGGGGGTCGGCCGGTCCGCCCACGTGCCAGTCGCCGGTCCCCGCGGAGACCACCTCGACCCGGTCTGCCATGCCCTCACGTTCGAGCAGGTCACGCAGGATGACCTCGCCCATCGGGGAGCGGCAGATGTTCCCGGTGCACACGAAGGAGACAGTGAAGACGGACATGGCCGCATTGTCGCCCGTCCCCGCCGGGGAGGGCCACCGGCCGGGATGCGCCACAGCCGCCGTCCGCGCCACCCCGGTCCCCAGTCCGCCCGGGTGTCCGCCGGAGGTGTCCGCCGCCGGCCGTAGCGTCGTGGCACGTCACCGACCGAGGGGGAGGGATGAGCATCACCGGCTGCACGCCCGTCGCCGTCGAGGGCTGGGGCGGGGCGGGGGACGGTTGCGAGGCGCTCGCGGGCGCCCTGGACGTCCTCGGCGCCGTCAGCGACGGCCTCCGGGCCGCCTTCCCCGAGGACTGGCAGTCCTCGGCGGCGGACGAGTTCACCGCCCGGTTGGGCGACCTCCTCGGCCACGCCGCCTGCCTGGAAAATCTCCTGCACACCGCGCGAGGGCGGGCCGACGCGCTCGCCGCGGCGGTCGCGGCCGCCTGGAGCTCGCGGTGACCGCGCTGCTGCACGCCCACGACGCCGACGGCGCCGCGTACGCGCCGGACGGCCGTCACCGCACGTCGGTCCACGTCCGGGGCGGGGTGGGGGCCGTGCGCGTGGACACCGAGGAGCTGCGCACGATCGAGTCGCGGCTGGAGGAGGTCCAGCGCGCCGCCTCCCACCTGGAGTCCGCGCTCCACCGGGCCTCGCGGCAGCTCGCCCTGGACGCCGACCTCGCCCCGGCCGCCGCCCAGGCGGCCGAGGAGACGATCGGGCACGCGCTGGACGGCTGGTGGGGCGTGCGCCGGCTCGCCGACGACGTCGCCGACCTCGCCGTCTCCCTCATGTACGCGCGCATGCTCTACGAGGAGGCCGAGCGCACCGCCCACACGCCCGCGCCCACGGCACT
>Ga0079225_10000679_pt1 | contig 18470 bp, 11 predicted proteins | sample Poulit2012_FD_76344 | JGI IMG/M metagenome (GOLD analysis project Ga0079225, IMG submission 76344) | Agricultural soil microbial communities from Georgia to study Nitrogen management - Poultry litter 2012 | ecosystem: Environmental > Terrestrial > Soil > Agricultural land | place: USA: Georgia... | reverse complement strand
CTCTGCGTGGAACCACAAAATCCTATATAAGGAAACTCAGCTCACAGTTCACAGTTTTCAACTCACCATTCTCAATTCTTGACCAACTTCCCGGTTTTTACTTTTTGTCCATTTTGACTGAGTCGATATAAATAAAGAAAATCGTTAATTGGATTGGGATAAAGGGTCAAATTGGATATCTGATGATCTTCAACCGACATATAAGGTACATTCTGAAAACGGGCTTCATCTCCTATTATCATTGATAACAATTAACTCCTTGTGCTCCTCCAGTTGGTTGATTGTATAAGAAAAATGAAAGAGATGGGAAAAATCGTGTCCTAAATACAATTCATAATTATTCCAAAATTCATAAAAATAGACATCACTTAAAATTATATTTCCCTCTAAATTACAATATGAATTTGTTGTTTCATCTAAACGAACCCTATTGTTCATAAGAAACATCAACGGTCGCATATAAAACTCATCTTCTTCTTCCAAAACCATATCACTAGTAGGACCTGCACAAAAATTAAGTAAAACACCCACCGTGTTTTGAGAAAACGAACCAACTTCAAACTCAACAAATTCAATTTCTTCGTTAGGAGTAAATGACATTTCTTCTTCATCAATTATCATTTTGGTTAAATACCAAGTTTGATCGGTTAACGCTTCCGGTGGGTTCTCCACTCCTTGGGCTTTTAAAATATTTGAAAACCCACAAATGAAGATGCTAATTAAAATCAATTTTATTTTCGTTTTCATCGCGAATAGGTGTTTAATTTTTAATCAGCTTCCCGGTTTTTATCACTTTTTCCCCATTTTGACGGATTTGGTAAAAATACATGCCTTCTGCAAGCTGCGCTACATTTAAGCCTTCAGTGGAATTATTTGCTTTTTTACTGCACACAACTCTTCCACTGGGATTGAAGATTTTTATTTCTACAGGTTTAGTAAGGTTTGTTATGTAAAGGAAATCGTTAGTCGGATTGGGATAAAGTTTTATATCTTCACTTTTGACTTTAAAATTTACCGATAGTGGCATATCTCCGTAGAAAGCTTGATCTCCATCATCATTGGTTATCACCAGCGCAGCGTGATTGTCATGTTCAGTAATCAAAAAGTCAAATAATAGCGTTTCAGGAACTTCATTTTGCTTCCAAAAATCATAAAAATACAACGCGTGATAATCCAGTAACTCAAGATATAAAGCTGGAGGAGCGTAACTACAATAATCCATAGCCAAACAAGTAAAATAACCTCTTTTAAATTGATGGTTATTTTCAAATTCAATTTCGGTTCCACAATCCGCACAAAAGCTGATGGCAATTCCGCTGATTACATTACCATCTTGATTTTCAAGCTCATCCGTATATAATGGAGATTGATCTATAGTTTGATTGGGAACAAAAGGATGTTCTTCCCCATCAATGATTAATTTGGTCAGATACCATTCGTTGTTCGCAAAGTCCTCTTGAGCAGGATCGAACTCTTGGGCAATCAATAAATTGGAAATTAGAAACAAGAGGAATACTCCTATAAAAAAGCATTCTCTTTTTATAAGGCAGGGAATTGAATAAAAAAATGACCAAGCCTTCATCTTTGATAAACTAAAAAAATGATTTCCTCTCAATATAAAATATTTTCTTAGCAAAACCAAAATAAAACCACTTAAATATTAAAAATTTTAGTCTTTTAAGCTTTATATCAAAAAATCTCAAAACAAAATCTACTACAAGAATTTATCGGAAATATGATTAATGACTACAGCTGGTTGCGTATTTTGATTTACAGAAAGTAAGCTAAGACCTATTACGATGACGCGTTCAAAACTTTTATTATAATTTATTTTAAACTTTAATGAGGATGCTTTGCTACTTACAAAGGGCAACCCTTCCTGTTTCAAAAATCAACAAGTTGATTTTTGAAACTGTCCTTCCCTTGAAAAAAGGGAAGGAGCTTTTATAGGGGCGAGTAGAATGTACTTGTTGGAAAATTATGATGCGTTTCTATATGTAAAAATGATGTGACTCTATATATGAGACTGAAAAATCCTATTTAGGAAAAATCACAAATCATAAATCATCATTCTCAATTCTTTAAAAAAAGTTTTGTTAACCGCTGAGATCCGCGTGAAGGATGGAAGCGGCATCCTTTTTTTCTTTCAGAATGTAATTTAGTGATTTAATTTTGTTGTAGCAGATAGCTCGAATTGAAAAAGCGGACGTGTAGAAAAAAAGATATAGCGGACAGCCTGACCCCGGATTTTAAAGGGAAACTAAATTGATTACAGAAAAGTTTCACTCAAAAAGCAAGTCATTATTTACCGGTAAAGCCGGGGGCACGCCCAAAAAATTATAATTATAGGAAGAAATCCCACACCAAACCGAAACGGATATTCCAGTCGCGGTAAGGTTCGTATGGTGCGGCATAATGACCGTTGCCGTCTAATAAGGTGGTGAGGTTTTCGACTTTAAAGAAAATTCTGGTTTGGCGGACGCGGGCATTGAAGAAAAAGTCCAAGCGACTGAAGCCTTTTATCTTTTCAAAATCTTGCACATAAAACTCGCCCAACACCGGATCATAAGCATCGGCGCGGAAACCGGTGAAATAATTGAAGGTGAATCCGGTTTGGAGATACAGGTTGCGATCGAACCAATAATCTTTGTAATACAAGCTTTGACGCGTGATAAAATCGGCTACGCGGAAGACTTGCTCTCCTTCCAGTACTTTTTGATAAAGCACGGTATTATCAAGCGAGAAACGACCATAGTCAAATTCGCGTTGGGCTTTAATCCGCACATAATTGATATCAGAGTCGTATTGATACGGTGTGATCAAACTATCGGCTAATATTTCGGGATTGTTGTTGTCGCGCAATCCGAAATAAGCATAGTTGTGAATCCGGGTATAATCCAAATCCACATTGGCAATTTTTTCGGATTTCAACCGCACATTGAGTCGTTGGGTCTGCACATTTTTAAAATCGTTGTACCAATTATAATTTTTATAATCACTCTGATAAAGCAAGAAATTATAATTCGGTTTTTGGGAATTAATCATTAGTCCTGCTTCTACCCTATTTTCCGCATCAAATTGATAACCGGCTTTTGCTTTAAAATAATTTCCGTCGAAATCTCCTATGGTATTAATCATCAAATCACCGACGAGTTCAAATCCGCCGATATTCTTTTGATAGGAAGCGCCAAGGGAAACGATATCGCCCTTGAGTCGATTGGGAATGGTTCCGGCATCGAGATTTAGCTTTCTTTTGTATCCATAATTATAATTGCTATGACGCGCTTTGAAAGCTATTTTTCCTAAGATATTATTTTGGTATCTGGCGGATAAGGTATTGGATACTTCCTGAAACTCGGTCAAATCACGGAGTTCGTTATTTTGATAAGAATTTCCGTATTGTGCAAAGGGTGATGTTTGGTCAAAATAATATTCTTTATCGGTGAAATTCAATTCATGGCCCAATCGAATTTCATTGTTGTTTTGCTCTCCCGAACCTTCCACCAAATTGAAGTGTTGTTTGACAAAAAATCGTTTGGCACGAAGAAGGCGTTCGGCATTTTCATATTTAACATCCAAAATGGAACGGTCTGAATATTCATTGCTTTGTGAGGCGAATTGTGAATTGGAAAGATCGGTTAATCCTCCATTTTGTTCTGCGGATAGATTTTGACTGATAAAATGACTGTGGATCTGATAGCGTTCATTCTTGGTTTTGTAACTCCAAGTGGTTCGAAAACTGCCTTGACTGGCCATTAGATGTCGGTATTTCCCGAGGGAGTTCAACCCTTTATAAGCAATCGACAAATTGACTTGTGGACTGACATTGGAGGTGATAAAAGCATCTAATAACTGTCCTTGTTCAAAGGTGGTTTTAAAAAAGAGCTCGGACCACGGGGTCGGGACATTGTAATAATGAATGTCCTCTACTTCTAAAAAAGCAAATTGCGTGGCGCGCGCTCCAAATTCCGGTAAAGTCGATGGTCTTGGTTTATCGAAAGACTTGGTCAGTTCGGTATAAGAATGTCCGATATTACTAAACATCAATAGTCCAAAGTTATCTTTGCGCAGGTAGTTAAATTTATAGTCTTTTTTGATGTTGAGGGTCGTGTCCACATAAGTGGTGTCACCAATTACTGAGATTATTTTGTAATCTGTAATGGGCGGTTTTTCTTTTTTACCTGATGGTTTTTGTGGGTTTTGATCATCGGTTTGATCGGCCGAATTGATATTTTGACTTTCCCGCTGAGCAATATTGAGTTGTTCTATTTGCGCATAAGAATTAATGCCCATGAACAGGATCGCGAAAATCAATAATATCTTTTTCATTCCTTTTTATAACTTGAGCAAAAATATCATTTTTTAGGGAATAGGGATTGTAAAACAATGAATATCGAATGAGGAGTGGAAAATAATAAAGAGCCAACGGTTTAATCCGAATTATTCATCAAATTTTGCAAATTTCCCGTTTACTCCTTCACAAGTTTACTCCTTCACAAGTTTACAAGTTCACTGGTTTACAAGTTCACTAGTTCACCCCACCACTCCTTCCCAATCTTTTTTATCTTTGGAATTACACTTATTCTAAACCCATCAAATAAATGAAAGCTGTTATCGTAAAAGAGTTTGGTGATGCCGACGTACTGGAAATCGGCGAAAGGCTTACACCAGAAATTAAGGAGAACGAAGTGCTGATTAAAGTTGCTGCAGCCGGATTGAACCGCGCGGATATTGCCCAACGCAAAGGAAATTACCCCGCTCCCAAAGGTTGTGTGCAGGATATTTTGGGATTGGAAGTTTCGGGTACTATCGAAAAAATCGGTGGCAAAGTGACCCAGTGGAAGGTTGGTGATGAAATTTGTGCGTTACTTCCCGGCGGAGGTTATGCCGAATATGTTACCGTAGATGAAGGGAGTTGTTTACCGATTCCTAAAAACTTTTCGTTGGAAGATGCCGCTTCCATTCCCGAAGTTTTATTGACGGTTTGGCAGAATATTTTTCAGATTGGAGAATTACAACCTGAAGAAAAAGTATTGATTTACGGCGGATCCGGTGGAGTTGGTTCTATGGCTATTCAGTTGACTTCCTTATTTGGGGCACATCCGTTGAGCGTGGCAAGTACGCAAGATAAAATAGATTATTGTCTGTCCTTGGGCGCTGAAAAAGTGGTGAATTATACCGATCAAAACTTGGTTGAGGAATTCGGAAAAAACTCGGTCGATTTGGTGTTGGATTCGGTTGGGGGAGAATATTTAGCGCAGAATTTGAATTTACTCAAAAAAGAAGGTCGTTTGGTCTATATCAATGCGATGGCGGGAAATGCAAAACTCAATATTTTCAAGATGATGCAGAAGCGAATTCAGTTAACCGGAAGTACGCTGCGCGCTCGGAGTTTGGCTCATAAAAAACAATTGGTTGATGAAGCGGTGGAAATTGCTTATCCACTGATAGAAAATGATACCTTTAAAAATACAGTTACGAAGAAATTTCCGGTTGAAGAAGTAGTGAAAGCTCACGAGTTGATGGAGTCGCGAGAATTTATGGGGAAGATTTTGTTGACTTTTTGAAGGTTTGGTTTTATTTCAAGGAACGCGAAAGGATTAGCCTAAGCCCAAAGTTAAGAAATCAACGGTGTCTCCATACTGACCAATTCCTCTTTCACCAATAAAAACACTTACGTTTTCAAACATAATAGTAACTTTGCATTTTTAGCATTAAAATCGATTTATGCTTTTACCGAGATTTAGTGATTTTATTTTAGAATGTGGTACCGATGAAGCCGGGAGAGGTTGTTTGGCCGGGCCGGTGACTGCGGCGGCAGTGATTTTAAAAGAGGATTTTCAAAGTGAAATATTAAATGACTCGAAGCAAGTTTCTGAAGAAAATCGCGATTTGCTTCGTCTACATATTGAAAAAGAAGCGCTTTGTTTTAAGGTGGTACATATAATGATGGATAAAATTGATGAACTCAACATACTACACGCGTCTATTTATGGGATGCATCAAGCGATTAGCGGACTTACTTCTATCCCTGAATTTATTGCTGTGGATGGAAATAAGTTTAAACCCTATTATTCTTGTCCCTTAGAAAAGACCGAAATCCCCCATCAATGTGTGATCAAGGGAGATGCTAAATATTTAAATATCGCGGCGGCTTCGATTTTGGCAAAAACGTATCGAGATGAATTTATGGCGGAAATTCACGAGGAATTTCCACAATATAACTGGAAGTCAAATAAGGGATATCCCACTAAAGAACACCGCAACGCTATTCGAGAATTTGGAGCAACGCCTTTTCATCGGAAGAGTTTTAAGTTGTTGCCGGATCAGTTGGAGATGAAGTTTTAGGGAGGCTAATACATCCTACTACCTACATCCTACTACCTACATCCTACATCCTACTTCTTACTACCTACTCCCAAACCTCGATTCCCTTAAATCTTATCTTCTAAATCCAGTAAGAAAGTATATTCCTTTGCCAACTCTTTCAAGGCTTCAAATCTACCCGATGCTCCGCTGTGTCCGGCGTCCATGTTGATGTGGAATAGCAGTTTATTTTCATCGGTTTTGAGTTCTCGGAGTTTGGCTACCCATTTGGCGGGTTCCCAATATTGTACTTGAGAATCGTGGAAGCCGGTGGTGACCAATATATTCGGATACTCCTTCTCCTCTACATTATCATAAGGAGAATAAGCTTTTATCGATTGATAGTGTTCCTCTTTATTCGGATTTCCCCATTCGTCATATTCTCCGACTGTCAACGGTAAAGTATCGTCGAGCATGGTGGTCAGCACATCGACAAAAGGAACTGCGGCAAGTACGCCATTATACAATTCCGGAGCCATATTGAGAATGCCGCCCATCAGCATTCCACCGGCAGAACCACCCATAGCATATAAATGCTTAGGGGAAGTATATTTCTGCTGAATCAAGTATTTGCTACAAGCGATAAAATCTGTAAAAGTATTGATTTTGTTTTCCATCTTTCCCGCCTCATACCATTTTCTGCCGAGATACTCCCCTCCTCTAACATGCGCAATGGCAAACACAAATCCTTTATCCAACAAACTCAATCTATTACTCGAAAATGAAGGATTGACCGTAATTCCATAACTTCCATACGCATATAATAACAACGGATTATTTCCATCGAGGTGAATTTCTTTTTTATAGACCAAAGAAATCGGAATTCTGGTGCCATCTTCTGCTTTTGCCCAAATTCTTTTGGCATAATAATTCTCTTCCTTAAAATTCGGATCTAATACTTCTTGTTGCTTTCTAATTATGCTTTCCTCGGTTTTTACATTATAGTCAATCACCTTTGCCGGAGATTTCAGGCTATTGAACACATATCGAACAAAAGAAGTGTCAAATTCTGGATTGTTTCCAACTGCAGCGGTGTAAGTTTGACTTTCAAACGGGAGATAATAATCTGCTTTTCCGTCCCAAGTGATAATTCTCAATTTATTTAATCCCTTCGTACGCTCGGTTAGCACCATAAAGTCTTTAAAAATATCCACATCTTCTATAAGTACATTCTTGCGGTGTGGAATTACGACCTTCCAATTTGCAACAGCCGTTTGATCGACCGGCGTCTTCATCAACTGAAAATTAGTCGCGCCATCTTTATTGGTAAGGATATAAAAATCATCTTCAAAGTGATCAATAGCGTATTCCAAATTATCGGTTCGCTCTTGGAAGATTTTGAAATTCTTTTCGGGGTAATCGGCTTCTAAAGTTCGGTATTCATCGCTGAGGGCATCGCTGGAAACTATAAATATATACTTTTTGGATTTTGATTTTTGTATTCCCAAACTGAAAGCTTCCTCTTTTTCGTGATAAATCAATTGATTGGTTGAAATTCCTTCGCCTAAAATATGTTTGAATACTTTATTTGACCGGAGCGTTTTTGGATCTTTTTGAACATAAAAAAGTGTTTTATTATCGCTAGCCCACGTGAAATTACCGGAGGAATTTTTAATTTTATCCGGATAGATTTCATCGGTTTGTAAGTTTTTCACCTGAAGCGTATATTGTCTTCTTCCTACTGTGTCTACCGCGAATGCCGCCATCCTATTATCCGGACTAATGGAAATGCCACCTATATTAAAAAAGTCTTCCTCTTCAGCCATTTTATTGCTATCGAACATCACTTCTTCTTCCGCTTCTAAACTTTCTTTTTTCCGACAATATAACGGATAACTCCCTTCTTTTTCGAAACGGATATAATACCAATATCCATTGAGTTGATAGGGTACTGATTCGTCATCCAATTTGATGCGCGATTTCATTTCCTCAAATAAATCCTCTTGGAATTTGGCGGTATGTTCTATCATTTTTTGGGTATAGGCATTTTCTTCTTCCAAATATTTAATCACTTCCGGATTATCCCGTTGATTCATCCAGTAATAGTTATCAATACGTTTATCGTTATGGATTTCTATAACTTTAGGCTCTTTTTTAGCTTTCGGGGGAAGTGGTTTTTTGTTCAAGATTTGAAGTTTTAAATGTTGAGCAAAAATAAGCATTGTTTAGAGAATTTATGAGCAGTTCTATGATTTAAAAGGTAACAAGTGCAAGTGAAACAACTCACAAGACTCCACCGTCAAATATTATTTAATAAAAAACTAAAATAAAAACTGGTATTTAGTGTTTTTCTTTTAAGTTTGTGTTTTCTTTATTATAATTCCGCACCTATCACTGTTAAATATGTCCAAGAATACACCCCTAACGCTTTCGTTTTTTTTAATATGTTCATTTTTTACGGTTATCACCTCTGCTCAGCAATTTTATTTAATTGACAGTACGGACACCGAATTCAAAGAAAACCTAAAGCAAGAATATATAAATCGGGTGAAGTCTCAAAAAAAGTATTTCAAAAAGAATCTTAAACCACGCAAATATCGAAAAGAAGTAATTGCTCTTTATGAAGATTCCACCGAGGATTTTGTAGAAAAAATTGAAGCCGGGCAATTTGTAAGTCAACCGGCATACGATAATTTTCTAACTGATGTATTAGCACAACTCTCCAAAAGCAATCCGGAATATCCGGAAATAAAAGACACTAAAATACTGCTTTCTTATGGAACCACTCCAAATGCTTATGCCATTGGCGATGGGATTGTAGTGCTTTATATTCCGTTAATCAAGAAAGTCCAAAATCAATATGAATTAGCTTTTATTCTAAGTCACGAGATTGCTCATAATTTATTGGAACACTCCAAAAATTCATTGTTGACTCACGCCGAGCTCAACACTTCAAAAGAACTCAAAAACAAGATCAAACAATTAAAAAGAGAAAAATACAATCGTTACGCCAAAGCGCGATCGATTTATAAGGACTTTATTTATGATTACACCGAACACAGTCGGGCAAAAGAAGAACAAGCAGACTCCTTGGGGTTTGTCCTATTTCGCAACGCTTATCAGCCGCATGCTTATGAAGCGATAAACAGTTTAACTTTTTTAGATGAAATCGATAAAGCGACAGATTCTTTAAACGATGATGATTTACAACGATATCTGAGCACTCCTTCCTCAGCTTTGCGCAAAGAATTACTCAAAAATAACGAACTGGCACAATACAATTACAATGACGAAATTTCGGTTTTTTGGAATGTCGATTCGCTGAAAACCCACAAGGATTGTTCTATCAGGGCCGGGGTTTTACAATCACAATTCAATATTGAAAAAGATTCTGTATCACTTGCTTCAGCTGAATTTATAACTTTACAACAATCGAGTGCTTTTAATGATTTGCTCGGACTTTATCAAATTGAAGAATATGGATATTCTCTTTACCAAAGTTTCCTTTTACTAAAACAATATCCTGCAAACCCCTATATCAGAGAGGTTATCTACAAAAATCTGGATAAAATTATATCTGCCAAGCGTGCTTATCGTTTAAATGATTATGTACAACGGCCTTCTCCGTCTGCTCCGCCAAGTTATAACACTTTTTTATACGCCATCAATAACCTCAGGTTAAAAGAACTCAATCAACTAAAAGACTTTTATAAAAATTAAATTTTCCATGAAAAAAATTATATTCCAATTCGTTTTCTTTTTTATCCTTACTGCTTCTTTTGCTCAAATGCAGCAAATCGGGGAACTATCTTCCGGGAAGGTAATCGACTTTAAACCGATTATCGATGACGATGATTCCGATATTTTTGGCTATTTATTTCTCTATCAGTTGGATCATTTAAGTAAAGAAGAATTTCATTTGCGTTTTGTGGTATTGGATAAAAACCTGAATAAAATTTCGAGTACGGATTTTAAAGAAAATAGCTATCAAGGTTTTTGGGGCAGTTCAAGAATCGAAATCAATTTAGCTAAAAAGATGAACGAGCAACTCATCATTGGTTTGAATGATAATGTCTATGATAACCCGGCTGTTGACGCTATGGTAAGATACGCTTATCTCAGCGATTATCTTCATCCGCGGTATTACACCTTAGATTTAGAAGACTTTTCCTTAAGTTCTCAGTTTCAATTTATAGAGAACAAAAAAGAAAACGTTGTTTATGATGAATCCGAAAAAAACAGTCTGTGGGATTTTAAATTCGATCAAACCATCTATCCTGCCGCAAATCAATCTTATGTAATTTTTGCCCCAAGTAATTACGACCCTCCAAAAGTATTTTTGAATCATAGTGAACAAAGAAAAAGGGTAAAACGAGGTACGAGGGCATTTTCACTTCTCAATGAAAATTTTGAAGAACAATGGAATGCCGCGATCAACCAAGATGAAGATAATGCAGGGGAATATTCTCTTGAAATTTCCGATCGAGATGTTTTGGTGATGAAAAAGGAAAACACAGAAGATAATGCAGCATGGCAAGACCAATTAACGGTTTATGATGCTCAAACAGGAAAAGAGCTTTATAAATTTTCCAACCTTGACGATTCCTATAAAATGACAAATAACAAAACTAACATTGTAGGTAATCGATTAATAATTTACAACCAAATTTTTGAGATCGACCAGAAAAAACTTAAAAACAATAAACAATTAGGCTATGCGCGCATTGTCTTAGATAAAACTACCGGAGAAGAACAAAGTAGACAGTTTTTATTATGGTCTGACTTTGAACCTCATCTTACTTTTAAAAACAAATATGGCAAAGTAAAGGCAAGAGGATATGGAAGACTTTATGCCGAAGATTTTATCAGTTTACAAAATGGCGAAACCATCATCGTAGCGGAGGGATATAAAAACTGGAAAAAACCCAGAGTATTAGACTTTTATACTATCAAATTAGATGAAAACTTTAAGATAGTTGATTCTCATAAAGAAGAGTTGAAATCCAGAAAGATAAAAAGGAAAAGTCAGGACATAAATTTTAGCGAAAACGGGTATTTCAATTATCAATACACTCAAAAATTAGATCAAAATCCGGACAGTGAAGCTTATGCTTTTTTATTTAGGTATAATGATGAGAAAATTAAACGGGGTGTTGACGCAGATTGGTATTTAGGAATGATTATTTACTCCGATGGAGAATTTCACAAAGATGAATTAAAGTTGACCCACGAAGATTATAGAACCTATTTAGAACAAGCCAAAATCGGCTCCATGCTCTTGATCGATGATTATCCGGACAGTGGAGTTAATATGCGGTTGGAGAACATTAATTATTAATACGGTTCTAAATATTATTTATATTTTCAATCACTTCTTTACGGTCAGCAAGATCGTCTTGTTAAGTGGATAACAAATCAACAACAGCACTTTATACAATCCAAAAACCAGTCCTTACAATACAGAAATTCAGCAGGACAGGCACTGTCTATTTACAAAAAACCACCCTAATTAAAAAGCGCTGAGGATGTGCAATATTTCACAGTGTAATCTACCAAATGAACTTTTTAAAAATGTAAGTCACCTCCGTTCCAATATAATCACCTTCATAACCTAATAAAAAAACTTATTATCACAATATCTAAAGCTCTTAAGTTTAATAGTTCGCAATACCCTCGTTCGTTTATTGCGGACGAAAAAGCTGGTATCAACAATTAAAGACCTTCAAATTGAAGTAATAACAAAGGGTTCAGTATAGTATCAAAACGGTTTACAATGATAATGCTATAAAACCTCAACAATTATAAATCCTAACATTTTTTAAAAATTGTTTTTATAACAAAGAAAAACAACTCACCAAAGATTAATTTAAACATTTTATTTATAGACGATAAAGTTTATTTAAATAGAAAATCATTAAAAACTGAAGTCAAACTTATAATCTTATTGCATTTCAGACTTCTACCTCATCTCATTATGTTTTAACAAATATTATTTCACAGATACCGACTTATTAATCGGTTGAAAAATATTTTTTAAACACCGATAAACTTCTAATTTCGGGCGGAACAAAAGCTGAAATCCATTCGTTTTAATGATAAATAAGTAAGCTTAATTAATGAAAATCTATGAAATCTAAAATTACATTTTTTAAAAGGTTGAGACCACAACCATATTTTATTTTGGTCACAGTTCTGTTTTTTATCTTTTCCTTTAATCAAGTTTATGCGCAAGACGAAGGCTCTACTTGTGATAATCCTATAGAGATTTCTGATTTGCCTTTCAACGATAGCGGAAATACAGCAGATTATGGAAACAATTATAATCGCGATGATGTTCCGGAAGAAGCAGAAGATGGAATATTTGATGGAACAGGTACTACAAATTACCTCGATGGGTATGAGGCTGTTTATGCTTTTACCCCTTCATCTGATGAACTTATAACTATTACTACTGAAAAAGAGTTAGAAGGATCCAGTGATTGGCCGGGACTTTATGTTTTTACAGGCTGTCCTTTTTCCTCAACAATTGCTTATCACACGGCTATCGATTCAGAAGGTGGTTTACGAGAGATCGAAGACCTTCCTGTTACAGCGGGAGAAACCTATTATATCGTGGTTACCAACTGGTATGATGTTGAATCAGATTACACGATTGATATCACTAAACTCGAAGACTGCACGGAAGCTGATGCCGGTGAAGCTATGAATGATTTTACCGTTTGTGCGGAAACTGCTTTTACCTTAGAAAATAATCAAGAGGATTTAAACGAGAGCGGTCTTTCTTACCAATGGGAAGAATCAACAGATGGTGATGATTGGACAGCAATTGAAGGTGCAGACACAAAAAGTTATACGGTTTCAAATGGGATCACCGAAGAAACCTTTTATCGTCTAACAGTAACTTGTGAGTTTGATGGTTCCGATACCTCTGACCCTATAGAAGTGACTTTAAAACCGTATACAGAATGTTTTTGTATTCCGGAAGCAGGCGACAATACCGATGAAATCAGAAATTTCACTTTGTCTAATATCAATAATGACTCGGAACCATCTGAAAGTGAAGATGGATATTCCGATTATACGGAAAATGTAGAAGCTGCGGAATTGATTATCGATGAAGAATATGTTGCGAGTATAACCTCCGGGACAGGAGCGGGTTCTCACGGGGCAGCAATCTGGATTGACTACAATGACAACGGAATATTTGAAGAAGATGAAATGGTAGCGTATCTAAGCTCGATAAGTGCATCTTCCACCGTTAATTTCCCTGGATTTGTAGTGGAAGATTATCCGGGAACTCATCGACTTCGTGTTCAGTACACCTATAGTAAAGATGGAAATGAATTAGATCCTTGTGAAGTATCTACTAACTATTCTGAAACAGAAGATTATATGGTGGAGATTCCCACCTTAGACGATTGCGAAGAACCGGTAAGCGCAGGCACGCCTACGGAAACTTCTGTTGATATGTGTCCATCAATAGCTTTTACTTTGACTGTGGAAAACTCATCTCCACCTGCAAATGGATTAGATCGTCAGTGGCAATCCTCTCCGGCAGGTGAAGAAGACTGGTCTGATATCGAAGGAGCCAACTCTTCAACCCTAAACTTATCTGAAGGAATTGAAGAAGCGACTGACTACCGATTTACAGTAACTTGTAACGAAGGAGAAACTGCCATTTCAGATATTATTGAAGTCAGTATAAACCCGGCTGAAGAATGTTATTGCGTACCAGAAGGAACAAATGAAAACCGGTATATCAATAGCTTCACTACTTCCGAAGGTGAAGAGAATATTTCGAATACTGAAAGCGGTTTCTCTGTTAATGGATATGGAGAGTTTTTGGATATGAAAGTATCTCAATTAGCCGAAGGTGAAGTGAGTTTTGAAGCAGAAATTGAAGGTGGAACCGCAGGATTTAGAATTTGGATAGATTGGAATCAAGACGGTGTTTTTGATGAAGATGAAGTAGCTTACTCCAGCTCAGGATATTCATCTTCCCATCAGGGGACTATTTCAATACCGGAAGATGCTCAACTTGGAGAGACTCGTATGAGAATTGCAAGTCATTGGTCAAGTACAACTGGTGACGTAGATCCGTGTGAAACCGATTTCTCTTCTGGTGAATTTGAAGATTACACTTTTGAAGTAATTCCTTTGGAAGACTGTAGCGGAACTCCGGATGCAGGAATGGCCATGGACGATTTCTCAGTCTGTGAGGAAGTCGGCTTTGAATTATTTGTAGAACATGCGTCAGAAAGAGCAAATGGATTAGAACGCATATGGCAATCCTCTGTTTCAGGTGAAGATGACTGGACTGATATCGAAGATGCCAATGACACTTCTTATTTTGTTGAAGACGGTATAACTGAAGCAATGGAATACCGATATAAAATGCATTGCGAATTTAGCGATGAAACGGTTTATTCAGAAAGTGTTGAAGTGAGTTTAAGCCCAGAAAATGAATGTTATTGTGCACCGGAAGGAACTAACTCCGACCGCTATATCGATGATTTTGTCACTTCAAATGGACAGGAAAACATTTCCAATTTAGAAAGTGGCTTTTCTGCTGGTGGATATGGAGAATTTATGGACTTGAGAGTTTCACAAGTTGCCGGACATGAGGTAAGCTTTGAAGCAGATGTTAAGGGTGGAACCGCAGGATTTAGAATCTGGGTAGACTGGGATCAAGATGGTGTTTTTGATCAAGTGGAAGAAGTCGCTTATACAAGCTCAGGCTATTCTGGTTCTCCAAGTGGAAGTTTTACGATTCCCGAGAATGCAGAACCCGGAGAAACTCGCATGAGAATTGCAAGTCATTATCTCAACAGTTCAGGTGATATCAATCCTTGTGAAACCGGGTTTACCTATGGTAAATTTGAAGATTATACTTTTGAAGTTATCCCTTTAGAAGATTGTACCGGAACTCCAAATGCCGGAATAGCGATGGACGATTTCTCTATCTGTGATGAAATTGCGTTTGAATTATCGGTAGAAGAACCTTCAGAAATGGCCAACGGATTAGAGCGAGTTTGGCAATCGTCTGTTGTGGGTGAAGACGACTGGACAGATATTGAAGAGGCCACCGTACCTACTTATTTCGTAGAAGACGGAATTACAGAAGATATGGAATACCGCTTTAAAGTTCACTGTGAATTTAGCGATGAAACTGATTATTCAGAGGTTATCGCAGTGTCGTTAAAACCAGCTACCGAATGTTATTGTATCCCGACAGGATCGTCAGATAATGGTGATGAAATTGTCAATTTCACTTTAGAAAATTTGGATAACGACTCTACACAAGACGATGGAGTTGATGGCTACAGTGATTTCACTCACCTCCCCCCGGCTGAATTAATTCCGGGCTTAGATTACGTTGCTGAATTAACCAGTGGTTCCGGGACTGGAAACCATGGCGCAGCAATTTGGATTGATTACAATCAAAACGGTGAGTTTGACCAGGATGAAATGGTTACTTATCTTGACAATGAAATTCCGAGGAACGAAACCGTAGAATTTCCGGCATTTACTGTCAACGCAGCTCCGGGAATATATACTTTACGCGTTCAGTATCACTATAACAAAAATGGTGAAGAATTGGATCCTTGTGAAACCACTTCATCTTTTTCAGAAACTGAAGATTACTTGATTGAAGTTGTTGAAGTAGATTGTTTCCCACCACACAACATTCTTATCGATTATATTACCGATAACTCTGCTGATGTATCATGGGATGCAGAAGAAGAAAACACTTCTTGGGTAGTTTATTATGGAGAAGAAGGATTTGATCCTGAAGACGGTGAAGGTGAAAGCATTGAATTAAATGGTGAACCTGAATTGACTTTGATAAACCTTGAAGGAGAGACTACCTACGAGATATATGTCAAAGCACTTTGCGCGGAAGATGAGGAAAGCGTATTAGTAGGACCAAGAGATTTTACTACTTTATCAACTCCACCAGAAAACACAAGAGTATGCGATGCGTTGCCATTAGAAGCAAATGCTGGTTGTATAAATGGACCTTATACCAACGAAGACGCTTTTGAAGAATCGGGAGAACCGTTCGCTTCTTGTTTTAATGATTATCACGGATCAAATTCAGTTTGGTTTACTTTTGAAGCGCCGGCCAATGGAATAGTTTTCATCAGCGCTGACTTTAACAGCACAGATTTCAATACTGAACTGGCTGTTTTTGAAGCTCCGGAAGACTGCGCCGACTTGACTACTTTTGGAGAAGAAGTGGGATGTGCAACTTCAGGTGAAGATGCTGAATTGACAGGATTGACACCCGGTGCTACATACTATATACAGGTTAGCGGATTTAATAACGCAGAAGGAGATTTCTGTATCGAAGTTGAAATGGATGATGATGCTCCAATCTGCGAAGCACCAACGGATATTTCAATTGACAATATCGATGCTACCGAAGTTGAAATAAGCTGGACTGATAATGAAACAGCAAATCAATGGGAAGTCGTATATGGCGAAACCGGGTTCGACGTGGAATCAGAAGGGGATAATATGATAGTTAACACTCCCGAAGCAACGCTGACAGATTTGGAAGTAAACACCGAATACGATGTGTATGTACGAGCAATTTGTGAGGAGTTGAACAGCGACTGGACAGGTCCTGAAACCTTCACCACTGAAGAGATGTCTGTAGATAGTGAGATTTTCCAAGATTTCAGCTTCTATCCAAACCCGGTCAAAGATCAATTAATCTTAAAAGCCGGTTCGCAAATAGAAACAGTTGAAGTGTATAACTTACTCGGTCAAAGTGTGATTAGTGCTCAGCCAAATAGTTTGGAAGCACAAATCAACACCGAAACTTTACAATCCGGTGTGTATTTGATGGAAGTTAATATTAACGGAAGTCAAAAATCATTTAGAATTGTGAAGAAGTAATCTGAAATATGCCGATAATTATTGATTCGGCATAAGTTTAAAATTTCTTAATCGGGAAGAAGAATAATTTATCCCCGTTTTCATAAATAATGAAGACGGGGATATTTTTTTGATGTTTCCATAGAAATTAGGAAGAGTTATAGAACGGATAAATCCAAAGTTGAAAAGTGAACCTTACACTAAGAAACTTACTCTTCTATCAATAAACCAACTTAAGAAGCCTTGCATTTTTATTTTATAACTCAAGGTGAATAAAAACAAGTAATTTAACGGTTTAACAAAGAAACATTTCCACTTGGGCTATCTCACATTCTTCAATCGTCGCGCTTGAATTCTGCGCAATCTTCTTTTTCTTGCGTTTTTGTCTTCCAATCTCTTTAAAACAGGATTAATAAAGACAATAACTATGATAAAAAAAGCGCCGATATAGAATTGAGTTCCGAGAATTTCGTTTTCAGACAGGATAAAAATCACCAAGACGATAGCGTAAATCGGTTCTAAGTTTACGGTCAACGCCGCGGTATAAGCTCCTAATTTATTGATGACATCAATCATTATCATAAAAGCAGCAGAGGTACAAATTATTCCTAAAAACAATAACCACCCCAGATCAGAAAATGTCATTTGAAAAAAAGAGGCATCTAATCGCCCTCCAAATCCAAGACCGATAAAAAGCAGTACGGCTCCTGTAAGCATTTCATAAATGGTTAGCGAAGCTGAAGAAATCTCTTCTACTCTATTAAGATATGCATTAAAGACTGAAAATAAAGCAGATAAAAAAGCAGATAACAATCCCCATAACAACCCTAAAATTTGATCGGTTTCCACATTATTAGTCACCACTATCACTCCGATAATGACTAATATGCCTAAGATAAACTCGACAAAAGAGAATTTTCGTCTCATCAATAAGGGCTCTAACCAACTAACGTGCAAAGCACTGGTCGCCATACATAAGACCCCTACGGAAGCGGTGGAAACCTGAATAGCCTTAAAAAATGTCAGCCAATGTAGGACCACAATTATTCCTACGCCAATAACCTTAAAAAGTGTTTTTTTATCTTTTATTCGAAATCTTCTCTTTCTGATTTTCAGAAATAGAATCAAACTCAATCCGGCGATAAGCATTCTGAAAAATACGATTTGATAGAAATCCAACTCTATCAGTTTACCTAGAATTCCGGTAAACCCAAAAGCCAGCACCACCAAGTGCATCAACACATAATACTTGAAACTTTCAGCTTTTATCCACTTCATAT
>Ga0079225_10000677_pt1 | contig 18563 bp, 18 predicted proteins | sample Poulit2012_FD_76344 | JGI IMG/M metagenome (GOLD analysis project Ga0079225, IMG submission 76344) | Agricultural soil microbial communities from Georgia to study Nitrogen management - Poultry litter 2012 | ecosystem: Environmental > Terrestrial > Soil > Agricultural land | place: USA: Georgia... | reverse complement strand
TTCCATTTTCAACTCATTTATTTTCTTTACAGTCGTCGCTAGTAATCGTATTAAAGAAAAGTCGCCAGTTTTGGCTAAAAATAAATAATGAAGTCCGCTATAATAATCACCTGCTAAAACGAGCAATTGTTTTTCTTTTTCGATCCCTGGAGTCGTTTGAACGAGTTCATGTGTATCTGATGCCATTTGAATAAGCATTGTTGAAACGATGTAATCTTTTTGTATGTCGTCGCTTATTGGAGCATAGTTAAACAGTTTCGCTAATAGTGCTAGTTTGATTTTATCGATATAAGGCTTTTCGATATGTTTTTCGATATATGTATGTCGCATTTTCTGTTCGATATATATATTTAATTGTTTAAGAGTATATTCAAAAGAATCCAAAGTCATCACCTTAGCCCCTTTTATTTGCAAATACTTGTATATATTTTATTGATGACTGATTCAATTATCGTCACATAAAATTTATTATTACCTCGTTAAGTATACCATAATTTTTAAATAACCGTTAATACATCGGACCTTGTTTATGATGACAGATTAATAAATATTAGTCAGTTTCTATTTCTCCATATTTTGTTTGTATAAGTGCTTTACCACGAACCTTTACAGCTGATGTATGTTCTGTAAATTGCGCGATCATAACTTCACCTTTATCAAGTTTTTCCATATGATGAAATCGAGTGTCTGAACCACGTGTTAAGCCAATAACACTAACCCCATCTTCAAATGCTTTAATGACAAAATAATCTCCTTCGACCATTGAAAGCACCTCTTTATAAAATATTTATTAAAAACGATTCGTATTTCGTCTTAGCTTTTAATCGTTAAAAAAGGGTGCGTTTACACGCACCCTTAAGCCCTATGTAAATTAATTACCTTTAACTGCATCCTTAAGGGCTTTACCTGCTCTAAATGCCGGAACTTTGCTTGCAGGAATTTGAATTTCTTCTCCTGTTTGTGGGTTACGACCTTTACGAGCCGCACGATCACGAACTTCAAAGTTTCCAAAACCGATAATTTGAACTTTTTCACCTTTACCTAGTGAATCCATGATTGTTTGAAAAACAGCATCAACAGCTTTACCAGCGTCTTTCTTAGAAAGTTCTGTTGATTCAGCAACTGCATTAATTAAATCTGTCTTATTCATGATATTCACCTCCTCTTAAATTAAACATAACAATCTTTTGAACAAAAGTGATTATATCATCATTTGTTCACTTAATAGCCTAAATTTATACTGCAAAATCATCTTCTTTAGATGACAAGGCTTATACTATATGAGTTTGGCACAAAATTCAACAAAAATCTATAAAAATTTTAATTTTTATTATATAAAAAATTCCAAAGTTGCCAAAAATAGATTGTGCGAAACCTATTAGTGATACCGATTATATGAATTTGTCCGATAAATTAATCTTAACATAAACAAAGAGACATTAACATCATATTAATATAAAATTGTTCAGAAATAAAAAAGTGGCATGCATCGTTGCCACTTATAAAAAGTAATTGTATTATTTTCTATGTAGTAACATTGTTATGTGATATTTGCATAAAAAAAGCAGCAAAATAAGCTGCTATAAAATAATCGCTATTAACCCTCCAGAACCTTCGTTGATGATTCTTTCTAACGTATCTTTTAATTTGTATCGAGCATTTTCTGGCATAAGTGATATTTTCGCTTGAATACCTTCACGAACAATAGAACTTAATGAACGACCAAAAATATCGGATTCCCATATGGATAAAGGATCTTCTTCAAAATCTTGCATTAAATACCGAACGAGTTCTTCACTTTGTTTTTCAGTACCTATAATTGGGGCAAATTCTGATTCAACTTCGACTTTAATCATATGAATCGAAGGTGCATCAGCTTTTAGACGTACTCCATACCGTGAGCCTTGGCGAATAATTTCGGGTTCATCTAAAATCATATCTTCAATACTTGGGGCTGCAATGCCATATCCTGTCTGTTTGACCATTTGTAAGGCTCCTGCAATTTGATCATATTCTTGTTTCGCATAGGAGAACTCTTGCATTAATTCTAGTAAGTGGTCACGCCCACGAATTTCCTCACCAACAATTTCTTTTAACACTTGGTCATATAATTGATTGGGTGCATGTAAATCAATTTCAGCAATTCCTTCACCCATCTCCATACCAGCTAAAGATGCATTTTCAATATAATCGTAATCATTTAATTCGCCGACGATTGATTTAACATCTCGTAAACGTTTAATGTTTTTAATCGTTGCATGGATTGTCTGTTGGTAATTTTCTCGTAGCCAATGTGATTCTTTAAGTACCATTACCCAGCTAGGCAAATTAACGTTTACTTCCAAAACAGGAAACTCATACAATGATTCACGTAATACATTGTATACATCATGTTCTGTCATCGCTTCGATGTTAACGGCTAAAACAGGTATATCGTATTTTTCCACTAACTCTTGTCGTAATAGTTCAGTATCTTGTCTTGTTGGATGTTTTGAATTAATAAGCATTATAAACGGCTTACCAACTTCTTTTAATTCTTCAACAATTTGCTCTTCAACTTCTTCATAGTTATCTCGTTCGATTTCCCCAATAGAACCGTCTGTTGTCACGATAATACCAATGGTAGAATGTTCTTGAATGACTTTACGAGTACCTATTTCCGCTGCATCATGAAAAGGAATCGCTTCTTCATACCAAGGTGTATGAATCATTCGCGGTCCATTTTCATCTTCAAATCCTTGAGCACCATCAACGGCATAACCGACACAATCGACAAGCCGCACGTTAACGTCTAGTCCGTCTTCAACATTTACTGTTACTGCTTGATTTGGAACAAACTTTGGTTCAGTTGTCATAATTGTTTTTCCAGCAGCACTTTGTGGCAGTTCATCTTTTGTTCGTGCTCTTTCATGATCACTTTCAATGTTTGGCAAAACGATCAGTTCCATAAACTTTTTTATGAACGTTGATTTTCCTGTTCTTACAGCTCCGACAACACCTAAATAAATATCACCATCCGTTCGTTTCGCAATATCTTTAAAAATATCTATTTTCTCCAAATGATCCCCTCCTAATTTTGGCACATTTCAAAGTTATAACATTACAAGTCTATGATGTTGTCCTAGTAAAATATGACTTTAATCATATGACATCAATAAAAAACCCTTGCAACAATATATGATGCAAGGATTATTTTATTCATATTTTATTTATTTGTCATAAATACTGGCTCATTGTTTTCAATCGTATAAGGTAATGTATGTGCGGGTACAAATGGATAGTGATCTGTTAACAAGAAGCGAATATCATCGCCTTTTGAATATGAATGATCAAATTCATTTAGAGCTTGCATTAAATCTTTACGATAATCGATAAAAAGTTCGCCATGAACATCCATAACAATTGGTAAATGATTTTGTGTATATGGACTGATGACATATGGTTCTTCTTTTAAATTTAGTTTCTCATAATCAAGGTTATAGAGCCCATCAGCAACTTCCCGTCCAAAGGGGGGATATAAGTGCTTATCTCGATATATATCCAATTTAACATGGACACTACGAATAGCATCTGTTGTACGTAAATCAATGAGTTTAACTTCCGCAGTCTCTTCTGGGTCAATAAGTACGTATTGATAAATACCACCTTTTTCAAAAGCATTGCCGGGAAGTGACGATAATATATTTTCTTCTTTCAACTTATCAAAATCAATTAAATACTTTTCGAATATCGGAGTATCGGCATCTTTTGTCTTAATCGGAACAAGTCCATTCGTTTGTTCTTTAAATTGATCAACAGCATTTTGTACCATCAGTAACTGATCTTCATAAGGTACTTGATTCTGGGCTAATTCATTTTTCGGAAATAAACAGCCACTGAGAAAAATAATCATGAGAAGTAATAGTTGACCTAGAACGATCTTATTAAATTTCATCAGGTACCTCCTAAAAAACTATTGTGTAGGTCCGGAAAATACGATATATAAAATAATTAGACCACCTAAAACTAACGATATGTATGCGATAAGAGAAACAATTGCTGCTAACCAACCCTTTAATTTATGACGACTGAGCAGTATAAGGCCCGTTGCAATAAATAATAAAATAATTCCCGCAAAAGAAATCCACATTTTTAACAACGAAACTGACAATCTAAATCACCTCTAAACAGTATGTAACAACATTACAAATGAATTATAACATAATTACTCACTTTACAACATTATATGATTTTTTCAACAAATATTGTAAAGTATTACAATATATTATCGAGATAAAGCAATGGCTCTATCTCGATAAATAAGGAAGTAAAAATATTTTATTTTTTTAAAAAAGAACAATTTACAACATCTTATTAAGGTCATCCATGTTCATCGGTAAGTTATTTCTCGTAATCATTTCTACAATCTGATCTTCTTTTGCTTTTGATATTGGTCGATTCGCCATTCTTGCTAAATGTTGAATAAGTTGCCGTACAGTTTGTTCATCGGTAAAATTCGCATGTTTTACTGAATCAGCTATTTCATAAATTTCATCAGTCGATATATTCGCCTTTTGTTTTATGTGATCAAACGGATTGTTCATCAGTTCATTTAAGCCTCCTCGTCAATTCATTCAACATATTATATGCACGAGGAAACTTAGCGTGTAGACGAATTACCGATTATGTAACAGAGAAGAAAAATCGTCAAGTTCTGAGCGGCGATCACGAGTCATCAGTTGTTCTACAGCTTTTTCGGTTGATTGATTATGAAAAATAACATTGTAAATTGCTTCTGTTATTGGCATTTCTATTTTTTGTTTTTGAGCAAATTGATATGCGGCTTCTGTCGTACGAACTCCTTCAACAACCATACCCATTTTTTCTAAAATTTCATCTAATGATTCACCTTTACCTAATAAATGCCCCGCCCGCCAATTTCGGCTATGGACACTTGTGCATGTAACGATGAGATCACCAACACCTGGTAATCCGAGAAATGTAAGTGGATTGGCCCCAAGGGTTGTTCCTAGGCGAGTTATTTCCGCAAGTCCTCGCGTTATAAGAGCAGCTTTTGCATTATCACCAAATCCTAACCCATCGGAAATTCCAGCGCCTAATGCAATAATATTTTTTAACGCTCCACCAAGTTCAATACCGACAATATCTGAACTTGTGTATACACGAAATGCTGAATTAAAAAATAAATTTTGGGCAATTTTTGCTCGACTTTTATTAACGGCTGAAACAGTGACTGAAGTTGGCTGTCTTTTAGCAACCTCTTCCGCATGACTCGGGCCTGATAAAACGGTAATATTTTCATAATCATAATCGTTAAGCTCTTCAGCGATCATTTCCGAAACTCGTTTTAAAGTAATTGGCTCAATTCCTTTTGTCGCATGTATAAGTGGTATATTTTTATGGATGTAAGGATTTAATTGCTTCATCACTTCTCTAATTGCTTTCGTCGGTACGACTATAACAATTGCTTTTGTGTCTTTTATAGCTTCACTAATATCATCATAAGCTTTTATATTTTTAGGTAACTGAACTTGTAAATACTTTTTATTCGTATGAAATTGATTAATTTCATCTGCTTGACTCTTTCGATGTGTCCATAAATTCACCTGATAGCCATTATCAGCTAAAACTATCGCTAAAGCAGTTCCCCAACTACCCGCGCCACAAACTGTTACAATTTTTCCCACATTATCCCCGCCTATCTTTTATTTCCTTTCTCTTGGATAAATATTAATAGGTGTTCCAGAGAAATCAAAAGCTTGTCTAATCGTATTTTCTAAAAATCGTTTATACGTAAAATGAAGAAGTTTTGGATCATTTACAAATATTGCGAAACTAGGTGGTTTTACGGATACTTGTGTAGCGTAATATATTTTTAGGCGTTTACCTTTTAGTGTAGGTGTAGGTGTTATCACAATAGCATCCATAATAACATCATTTAATACACTCGTTGGTATTCGCTTATGATGATTTTCACTAACAGAAGTGACAATCGGTAAAATTGTATTTAACCGTTGTTTCGTTTTTGCAGAAACGAAAACAATCGGTGCATAACTTAAAAATTGAAAATGATTTCGGACATTTTTTTCAAACTTGTCAATCGTCATATCTTTTCCCCGTTGGGTATCCCATTTATTAACGATAATGACAATTGCTCGACCAGCTTCATGTGCATAGCCAGCTACTCGTTTATCTTGTTCGCGAATCCCTACTTCAGCATCGATGACGACACATACGACATCAGATCGATCAATTGCTTTTAAAGCTCGTAACACGCTATATTTTTCCGTTGATTCATAAACTCGACCACGTTTACGCATACCCGCTGTATCGATAATTAAATAATCTTGATCATCCTTTACAAAATGAGTATCTATCGCATCGCGCGTTGTTCCGGGCTGATCACTAACAATAACACGTTCTTCATTTAAAATAGCATTAACTAACGATGATTTACCTACATTCGGACGCCCAATAAAACTAAAGGCAATACGGTCATCCGTATCATTTGTTAGTAGTTCATCTGGAAAATGGTTGACAACAGCATCAAGTAAATCACCAATTCCTAAACCATGAGTCCCGGAAACGGGATATACTTCACTAAACCCTAAAGCATAAAAGGCATACATATTGTCACGCATTTCCGGATAATCTATTTTATTAACCGCTATAATGACTGGCTTATTCGTTTTATATAACATTTGCGCAACTGTTTCATCAGCCGCTGTAATCCCCTCTTTACCATCGACCATAAAAATGATAACATCAGCTTCATCAATTGCTATTTCAGCTTGTTGACGAACTTTTTCAAGCAAGGGTTCATCACCGATATCAATTCCACCCGTATCAATTAAACGGAAATTATTCGCTAACCATTCAACTTCAGCATATATACGATCACGAGTGATACCGGGTTCATCATCGACAATTGAAATACGTTCACCAACTAGTCGATTAAAAATTGTTGATTTACCGATATTCGGTCGACCAACAATAGCCACTACAGATTTTCCCATTTTGCGCATCCTTCCTAAAAACTATCATTGAAGAAATCTTTATTCATTTTATCAAAGTTAAATGAGTTTAACAATTATTGCTGTTGCGGCTTAACATTAAAAATTGACACGTTATTCAATTTTCCACGTTCAATTGTATGTGGATTGTATAATAAAGCGCGGCGCCAATATTTAATAAAATGAAAAATTATTAGCATTAAAATGACTAACATTAAACGACTTAAAAATAAAAAATTACCGACAACATAAAACATATATAAGCTATTTAAAATTACCCCATAAAGAAGTTCACCTAAACAACTTCCTAAAATAATCATAGTTAATTGATTGAAAAAATGACCCGGTAAGAGTAAAACGAGTAAACCGTACAATAAGACAATCATTAAAGTGTCTGGTAAAACTATAATAACTGGAGACACTTTCATCATTAATAACAGAGCGACATGAGCAAATAAAAATATTAAAATTTTAATGAGATTTAAAAACCATTGTTTTTGCAAACTAAAAATGACTGTACCTCCGACAACAAGTGTTATAAAAGCGGTTGTAATGATCAAATAGTTATGAAAAGATATTAATGTTGTCGAGGTAATAATTATAATTAATAGCCAACTAGCAAGAGCCGTTCTCGCACTTGTTTTTGGTAAAAAAAACATTACGATTATCCAAAAAATCCAAACGAGCCACACGAATATATATGCTTCATTCAATGTCCATCACCTACTAGTACCATTATGGACCTGAAAACATTATTTAAAACAAAATCCCTTAACCGCGCTAGGTTAAGGGATTTCGAATACGTTTTTCACTTATTTGTATTTATCGAGTTGATCGCCAATCATGTCACCCAATTGGAAACTTGAATCATCACTTTTTTCATAACTTTCTACATCGGCTTGCTCTTGTTCGGATTCTAGTTGTTTAATACTTAAGGAAATTCGTTTTTCATCTTCATTAACATCTAAAACTTTAACATCTATTTGTTGCCCTTCCTCTAAAACCTCTTCAGGTGTTCCTATATGACGATTTGCAATTTCGCTTATATGGACGAGTCCTTCGACACCTGGAGCGACTTCAACAAAGGCACCAAAGTGGACGAGTCGTTTAACAGTACCTTCTATAACATCATCTTTAGAGATCTTTTCAGAAATATTTGTCCATGGACCAGGTAACATTTGTTTACGGGATAATGAAATACGCTCATTTTCTTTATCAACTGATAAAACTTTAACGGCAATCGTTTCTCCTTCAGAAACGACATCTGATGCTTTTTCAACATGTTCATGGGCTAATTCTGAAATGTGGACGAGCCCATCGACACCACCAATATCAACAAAAACACCAAAATCGGTTAAACGGCGGACGATACCTTCAAGTTCTTGTCCATCTTCAAGGGATCCTAATAATTCCGCTTTTTTCTCTTCTGCTTCTTCTTCTAAAACAGCGCGATGGGATAAAATAATTCGATTTTGCTCTTTATCTAAATCGATAATTTTAACTTTTAATGGATTATTAACATAGTCTGAAAAATCTTCAACATAATAAGTTTCTACTAATGAGGCCGGAATAAATCCACGAAGTCCTACATCGGCTACTAAACCACCTTTTACGACTTCTTTTACAACTGTTTCAAATGTTTCATCATTATTAAATTTCTCTTCTAAATCTTGCCAAGCTTCCTTCGCATCAACAGCCTTTTTTGAAAGTACGACTTCATCGTCTTCCAATTTAGTCACTTGTAAAGTAATTTTATCACTTTCCGCTACGACATCACTTGGATGGTCTATATGTAGATTGGATAATTCACTAATTGGCACTATCCCATCTGATTTATAACCAATATCTACAAAAATTTGTTTGTCCTCAATTTTTACAACGGTTCCTTCCACAACAGAACCTACTTGAATTTCTGGCATTTCATTGCTCATCTCTTCCATCAATAGCCCTCCTAATAGCAGTAACATTACTATGTACTACTTCTAAATTGTTACATGATAGATTTGTATGTATTGTATTGAAAAGTAATATCCTCGTAGTAGAACATTACGAAAGATAGTACTCCTCTCTATAAGTTCTAATAATTTGAAATGTTTGTCAAGTGAAACAATAAATAAATTAATAATTTATATTAGATAATCTATTTTTTTACCATTCGAATAATCTTATCTACTACTTCATCAATCGTTAAATGTGTTGTATTTATTTCAACAGCATCTGCCGCTTTGACAAGTGGAGATACCGCACGATTTTCATCTTCTAAATCTCTTGATATAATTTCTTGTTTAATACGTTCCAAATTTGATGAAAAACCTCTTTTTAAATTTTCTTCATGACGTCTATTCGCACGTTCTTCAACCGAAGCAACTAAAAAAACTTTAACTTCTGCTTCTGGTAAAACGTGTGTTCCGATATCACGCCCATCCATAACTACACCGCCGTTTTCGGCAAGTTGCTGTTGCTGTTGAACCATCAGTTCTCTAATTTGTTTATGTTTCGCAACCGATGACACATTTTTTGTTACGTTATGTTCTCTTATTTCTTTTGTGACATCAACGCCATCTAAAATAATATGTTGCTCATGATCGATATATACAAATTTAATCGATATATTTTTTAATAAATTAACAAGTGCCCCTTCATCGTCAAAGGGTGTTTTTGTTTGAATCGCTTTTAATGTTAATGCTCGATACATTGATCCTGTATCAATGTAAGTGTAATTTAACAATCGAGCAACTTTTTTTGCAACCGTACTTTTACCAGCAGCTGCTGGGCCATCGATTGCAATTTTTATTACTCTCTCCACAACAAGTCGTCATTCCTCTCAACCGATGATATTTTTACTTCTAAATGAATCGTATATAAATCATATCATACGTTGTTGAAAAATTGTAAAGAAATCTTAAGTTTATTAATTAATATTTTTTAAAATATTTATTGGAGTTCTTTTCTTCTTATTTCACGTTGCTTTTCTAAACAAAATTGAACGATCCGTTGTTGGTCTTGTAGAGTAATGTTTTTAAATTGAAGTGAAACAGTTGTTGGTTTATCTTTTCCTTCTACGATGCGCAAAACTTTAGATGTAGTGCAAATGTAATGTATATCTTCATTGTCCATATGTAAAATGATATATACATCGACAATTTCCCCTATTGGTAGACTTCTATTAGAGGGTAATATTAATGAAAGACCACCACCACTTATATCGAATGTGACTGTTGTGAATGGCGAAAAAGTATTCGTTTGACTATGAACTGCGACATCAACAGTAGTTTGAACGCGAACAAACTCCCGACGTTGTATACGATCTACACCTTGTGGAAAAGCGACGACTAATTTAGGTATTTGGTTAAAGGTCTGATCAATAATTTCAGTTGTAAAACTATAACAAGCTCCATCATCACCGACATATTCCGCTTCTAATTTTTTATTCGATTGCATAAATGCTGTTTTTCGAGTATCGACATTTACCGGTATATCTAAATAAATATATTTATCGTTTATATCGATTATTCGACTTTCAAAAGTTTCATCATTAATGGTTAACGTTATATTTCTTCCAACTTTCATAAGACAAATCCTTTCTATTTACATAGTTAAAGATTTATCTCTATTATGACAAAAATCATTAAAAAGGGAAAGAGCTATACATCTCCTTCCCAGTAAAATTTATGAATAGTTAAGTTCAGCACCTTTAAGTCGTTCTACTTTTTCTTCCCTTCCATCGATCGCATTGATAAATATACGGTAAGTATCATTGTCGTAGGTGCCTAAAAATTCATAGGTCAAAATTTCATCACCAAATTCATTTTCAATAACCGATAAATATTGTTCATGAATATTAACATTTTCGTTAATAAAGTTTTCAGCTTCTGATGCTGTTAATGTTGGTTGATCAAGTTTTCTTTCATGATGATTTTGAAAATAGTTTTTAGCAGACATACCTAATATATCACCGTTATCTAAAGCAACTTTTACTTCAATTTGATCGGGATATATTCGCACGTTTTCTTGTTCATATATAAATGTGTAAACACCAATATTATTTAATTCAACACTTTCTAAGAGAATTAGATCTTCAAAATCATTGTCTTGTAAGTATTTTTCTGCCTGTATGAAACCGTCATTTAAACTTAATTTTTGTTTGTTAATGGTGCGATTAACTAATAATGTTAGTGGATAACCACCTTGAACGGTTAAATCTAAATAAGCAGCTTTATCACCATTATCATAAGATATGCTATATATTGGTACGTTAGCTCCTTCACCACTTTTAGAAATTGACAGTTTCTCTTCCTCGTTTATATTAAATATCTTTTTACTTTTACCTAATGCTTCTTGTTCATTCATTTGTTTACCCGATAAAAAATCAAATGTTTTCTCTCGTGTTGAGCGACCAATGATTGTTGAATCGACTTCACCTTCAGCATATTCACCAACTCGATCTTCAACCGTTTTAAATCCATCAATAATAGTATTATCTAATGGTTCATCTTGAGATGCTAATGCTAATTGAACATCCATCCATCGCAAATTTTCATTAAGCACTACATTTTGTACATAACGTAGTTCCGCTTGAATATCTTCAGCTTGTTCATATAAACTTTTGAGTGAATTAAATTCCTCATCAGATAATGGTTTTTCATCTAAGTCTCTAACAGCTGTACGGTAAGTAAATTCACCAATGTCTGATAAAAAGCTTTCCGTTTTATTAAAGGGTAAAAGTGTTAACGGAAGTTGCCCGACATTTGCTAGAGCTTCTGACGTTAAACGCCATATTTCAACGAGTTGTGGGGATAACCGTTCCTTTGAGCTGACGGCAAGTGCAACGCCTATTTGTTCATGCAGAAGATCCAAATGATATGTCAACTCATGAAAAGCCCGTTGATACGTATTTTCAGCTTGAATTAATATTTCATTTTTTTCCCGATGTTCTTGATAGCCCCATAATGATGTAGCGAATAAACCTAATACTAATACCGAAATTGCTAGCCAGCGAATCATAATTTCACTCCCTTCTATTTACAAAAAATGTGCTTACCAATTTTTTTAATTTGTGGTCGGGACCAAATCCAGCTAGACGTTGCTGTATCAGGATTAAAATAATACGTAGCATTTCCCGATGGATCCCAGCCATTTATCGCATCAATGACCGCTTCTCTTGCCGTTTCATTTGGTGTTAACCATATTTGTCCATCAGCAACGGCTGTAAATGCGCGTGGTTCAAAAATAACACCGGCTACAGTATTAGGAAATGTCGGGCTATTGACACGATTTAAAATAACTGCAGCGACAGCAACTTGACCTTCATACGGCTCCCCACGTGCTTCTCCATATACAGCATTAGCCATTAATTGAATATCGTTTTGCGAAAAACCTTTAGGCATATTAACCGCCGGCGTAATTGTAACTGCCTCATCATTTGTTGATACATCGGTCGGCTTTTTTTCCTGTTCTGGTTTTTTAGCCTCAGTTTCCTTTCCGTAATGGGTAAATGGACGATCTTGATGAATTTGTTTTTTTACCGTTTGTTCATCATATTCAGTGGCAGCAACTAATTTATTTTTCGTTTGTTCTCCGGCTAAACCATCTATAGGTAAACCGAATTCATATTGGAAGTTTCGTAAAGCCCAATATGTACCCCAACCGAATACACCATCAATTTTCCCATGATAAAATCCAATATATTGTAGTCTCGATTGCAATTCAATGACATCATCACCAACAGCTCCTTGTTGAATGATCTGTGGACTAAAAGCATGAACAGTCGTTTTTTCAATACTATTAATCGCTCCCCAAGAAAAGAGAATTAAACAAAATCCAAAAAATAGAGCGAATGCACTTCTTTGAATCATTTAGAAACGCTCCTTTATTATCAAATTTGTTCGCACAGTTTAATTTTGTGTTGGCCGTGTAATTTTATGCATGAAATTCCCATAAAAAAACCTTGCTACACATATTGCATAGCAAGGAAATAGTTTTTATGTTTAAATCCATCCTCTAAATCTCATAACTTCAGCTAATCTTTGAAGGGCGACAATGTATGTTGCCACCTTCGTATTTATTGAACGATTTTTCGAAGTTTCGTAAACGTTTTGAAAAGAAGATGCCACATAATTTGCTATTTTCTCATTCATTTCTTCTTCGGAAAAACGTTCATGACGTTTATTTTGTAACCACTCAACATAAGAAAGCATTAAATCTCCGGTAGAGGTTAATAAATCCGGCACTACAAATATATTATCCTTAAACAATATTTCATAAGCTTCGAATGTGATCGAGTTATTAACCGCTTCAACAATAACTTTTGCGTTAATGTTATGAGCGTTTTTTTGAGTAACTTGACCACTAACAGCAGCTGGTACTAAGATGTCACATTCTAATTCCAATAACTGTTGATTCGTAATTGTTTGATCAAATAGTTTCGTAATTGTCCCAAAACTATCTCGGCGATCGTATAAATAGGAAATGTCTAGTCCATCTTCTTTATAAATAGCACCGTATGCATCAGATATTCCAATAATTTTCGCACCTAAATCATGCAAACGTTTAGCAATAAAACTACCTGCATGACCAAATCCTTGCACGATAATTCGCGCATCATTAAGAGGTATATTTTGCAAACTTGCCGCTTGTTTAATATATGCAATGATATTTTTAGCCCGCGCATCGTTTCGTTGTTGCATGCCACCTAAAACAAAAGGCTTTCCCGTAATAAATAATGGTGCAGCGGTCGGATTCATGCGATTATATTCATCTAACATCCATGCCATTATTTGTGAATTTGTAAATAGTTCAGGCGTTAAAATATCTCGTTGCATTGTCATAAATGGTCCAATAGCTCGAATGTAACCACGACTTAATGCTTCTAATTCTCGAAAAGACATCTCCCTTGGATCACAAACAATACCACCCATTGCTCCGCCTAAAGGGAGATCTAAAACACTTGCTTTTAAAGTCATCCAAATCGCTAACATATTTATTTCTGTTTCACTCACATTTGGGTGAAAACGAACACCACCGATTGTTGGACCTATTGCGTCGTTATGTTGTGAGCGAAAGCCCGTAAAAACTTTGATAGAGCCATCGTCCATGCGAACAGGAATACGAACCTTTAACGTCTTTAATGAGTCTTTTACTAAATGATAAAGTTCATCAGGATATCCGAGTAGTTTAGCTGTATCTTTAATCGTCGTACGAATTAAGGTGAGTTGATCTAACTCCGTCAATTTGTACTCTTTTGACATATCATTTGACACGATTGTTTACCTCCATATGTATGAAAATAAATTCGTCATTTTCGACGGATGATGTGTAAACCTATTAAAAATAATCTTTTGTTCTGAAAACATAAGATCATAAATGACGAGAACAGCAATGATTAATATAATAATGAGAACTATTATTAAACGCCAAAAAGATTTGCTTAATTTAATTTTTAAACCTTTCTCATGAGCTTTGTGAACTTCCCTTCTAGGAGGTAAGTTTAAAACATCAATTTTTGGTTGTTCAATGTCATTTTCCGATATTATGTCTACAGAATGTGGATGATGCAATGTAGCTTCATGCTCACGAACTTCTTGAAAAATTTTTTCTAATTCCTTCGCTTGGTGATGTTTCTCTTGCTCGTTCATCGTGCAATCACCTCGTGTAATCGGTAACGAATGATAAGCCCTAAAATGAAGTCAACGAGAAAATGGGCGACAATCGTCACTAACAAATTACCTGTTATTTTATACAAATATCCCAAATAAAAACTAACGAGTAAAACGGAAATAAGTAAGATAGGCTTTTTTAAATAACGTACATGGACAAGTGCGAAAATCGTACTTGCGATAAAATAACCAAACACCGTTTGAATAACTCCGCGAAACAAGAGTTCCTCGCTAATAGAAACGATGATAGCGATAAACATAATTTCACTAATTGAACGATTTCGAAAAATTCTTTCATTTATTCCGCCATCATCAAAGGATTCCTTCGGTAACACTCGCATTAAAACAATATCAACTACAACGATCAGCAATCCAGGTAAACAACCGTAATAAAATATGTCGGATACATTAAACGTAAACAACTGTAACCATTTAGTAAAATGATCAAATAAAAACGTACTTAAGATAATAGCTAAACTAAATAACATAAGTTGCGACATGAAAAGTGATTGTTGTAATTGGCCATCGGTCATTTGATCAATTAATTTTTTTTGACTCATAAGATCCCTTTATAAAAAACATATTTTTTAATCGTTGCTTCCAGTTATGTTCATCTTGTTGTTGCAACTGTCTATCACTAGTTTGCCACGCTTTAATTGAAAAGCCACATAATTGACAACATTGTTTTGTTAATTTTGTATATGATGATTGAAACTTTTGATAAAGTGCTTTACGTAGACATTCATCAGCTTGTAGCCATTCTATCATCTCATCTAGTTGTTTATATTTATATTGTAACCGATCATTTTTTACTTTTATTATATTTTGCAATGATTGCTCCCAATGAACATAATTGTACATGATCCGATTATCATTAATCATACCACTTTTTTCAAATTGATAAAATAAAAATCTCCATTGGGTAATATCACAATTAAATGTATTAACAATTTGTTCTTCAGTCATTGGTAAACTTTTATTATTGTTATAGATATTCTTAAGTTGATTAAAAATATAAACAATTTGATGATTAGTTGGTAGTTCATTTTCAATGAGTCGTTTAGGCAAAGATAAATCATTCATATGGTATAAAACGATTGAAATACTTTCTTTTCCATCACGACCTGCTCGGCCGATCTCTTGTATAAATGATTCGATTTGACTTGGAATATGATAATGTACAACTAAACGAATGTCTTGTTTGTTAATCCCCATGCCAAACGCACTCGTACAACAAATAATATCGAGTTGATCATTCATAAATTGTTGTTGAATATGAAGTCGATCAATCGCCTCCATACCGCCATGATAATATGAAATTCGATGACTCGGTAGTTTGTTTTGTAAAAAGTGAGCAACTTGTTCTGTAGCTTTACGACTAGAAAAATAAATTAATGTTGGTATATATCTTTCTTTAAGCAATTCGTAAAGATAATTATTTTTTTCTAAATCATCTATTGTTCGTTCGATATTTAAAACGATATTTTTTCGGTCCATTGGATAAATATGTTTGACCATATGTGGGCGGTTTAAAGACGTTAAAATATCATGTTTAACTTGCGGTGTAACGGTAGCACTTAATGCTAAAATTGGTGGGTTATTAAATTGTTGGATAACATTTTGCAGACGTAAATAGTCAGGTCGAAATTCATGACCCCATTGGGAAATACAATGGGCCTCATCAATAACAAACAGGCTAACTTTTAAACGTTTTAAGCGATTTAACAAATAATCTTGTTGTAAAATTTCTGGTGAAACGTAAATTAGTTGATAATTAGCTAAATGATTATAAACATGTTGCCTCTTTTCATAAGACATAAAACTATTAAGCGCAACTACACGTTTAAACCCATTAGCTTTCAACTGTTTTACTTGATCGATCATTAAAGAAATTAATGGTGAAACAACAATTGTATGCCCATCTAATAAGCGAGCAGGCAATTGATAACATAATGATTTACCCGAACCGGTTGGTAATACACCTAAAACATCTTTTCCGGTTAAAACATCGGTAATAATTTCTTTCTGCCCTTCTCTAAAATGACTTAGACCAAAGTAATTTTGCAAATAATTTTCAAGATTAATTTCCGCTAACATGATTAAACTCACCTTCTGCAAACACATTTTTAATTCGTGTTAAGGCTAAACGAATTTGAAAATACGATAATTCTTCCGTAACGAATTGTTTAATCGTTTTTAATTGTAACGATTGGGTCATTTGAATGGCCCGCTTTACGTGAGCAATTTGTTCATTATTTATATATTGTTCAATCGGAAACTGTTGATCATACCAACAAATTTCAATAATATGATCATAAATCGTATTAATTTTTAAACGGCGAACTGACGCAATTTGTTCAACCGAATGTTGTTTTTTTAATAAATTGTAAGTTACTCGTGCCGAATTTGTTAACATATTTAAACGGGGTAAATCATCAACAATATTACTTAACAATTTCGTCTGAACTTTATTATCTTTAATTAATAAAAGCATCTTATGGACAATCGCTCGTAATAATAAGCGAGTATGCTCTTCTGACAACTCATATTTCTTGCTAATTTGATGAATGCTTAAGCCGTAATGTTTATAAGATGTTAAACGATCAACAAACATCTCTGCTTCCTCACTTGTTAAGTGCTTTAGCAATGAATACAGATCATCGTATAAAAAATGTAAATATTTATCTAATTCGCCTTTAATCTCACGATATGTTTTTCGCATCCAAAACAATATTTTTGGATTTTCAATAATTGGGATATATGATGAGTTATTTTTATATTGGTTCGTTAACACTTGTGTGAGCAACAATATTTTTTTATAAAATAACTCATCACTTTTATAAAACGCAAGCCCATTAAAATAATTGACACTTTTATCAATGTTGCTTAAATGCGTTATACCCTCTTTTGTTAAAGAATAATTATCAAAATTACTAGTTATATGTTTATCGAGTAATCCTTGTTTCGTATAAGATTCAATATGTTGATTAAATGCTTGCCGAGATAGTGAAGGAAACACCCCGTAAAAGCGGTCCAATCCAAATAAATGGGCATCTTGAACCGTTTGGATTGATCGTTTTCCTGTTAATAAATGATAAATAGCACTCGTTGAACGTTGATTATGTAACTGTTTTATACATAGTAAAATTATTTGCTTAAATAGCATAGAAACATATCCTTTCCAACAAGTTTATCCTTCGTCTAAATCATTTTCTCTATATAAGTGATTTAACATTCGTGGAATTGTAAAACTAAAGGTTGTCCCTACATTTACTTTACTTTTAACAGTAATCGTTCCTTCATGGGCTTCGACAATGTTTTTTACAATAGCTAGTCCAAGGCCTGTTCCTTTTTTTGCACCATTTCTCGTACGTGACTTGTCAGCTTTGTAAAAACGTTCAAAAATAAAAGGTAAATCTCCTTCTGGAATCCCTTTACCACTATCTTTAATATGAACGGTAATTGTCTCATCATTAGATTCAATATTTACATGAACTTCTCCATGTTCATTCGTATGATCAAGGGCATTGTCAATTAAATTTGTAAATACTTGTTCCATTTGATCATGATCAAATAAAGCTTGTGTATTTTCTATATTTGTCGATAAAGATAGTGTAATGTCTCGTTCTTCGGCAATTCCTTGAAACTTTTTTATCATTTTTTTAGAAAACTCGTCTAAATTTACGTGCGTTACATTTAATTGTGCATGACCCGCTTCCATACGTGCCAAATCTAACAACTCATTAACGAGCCGACCCATACGTAATGATTCTTCATAAATTATTTCTGCTAATTCATTTTTCTCCGCTTTACTTTCAGCGATATTATCAACAATTGCTTCACTATAGCCTTGTAGGAGTGATATCGGTGTTCTCAGTTCATGTGATACATTTGC
>Ga0079225_10000675_pt1 | contig 18589 bp, 17 predicted proteins | sample Poulit2012_FD_76344 | JGI IMG/M metagenome (GOLD analysis project Ga0079225, IMG submission 76344) | Agricultural soil microbial communities from Georgia to study Nitrogen management - Poultry litter 2012 | ecosystem: Environmental > Terrestrial > Soil > Agricultural land | place: USA: Georgia... | reverse complement strand
TCAGGTGGTCGTCGTATTTATAGATGAAAAGGAGCCCTTATGGATCGGCAGGGGGATGGATTCGAGGGGCGCAGAACAGACCACATGGATGCATTCCCAGAATGTCATGAGTTATCCTGATGAATATGTGCAGTCTACAATCAAACATCCGATGGACTATGTAGCGGAAGTACTTCTTGAAAAAGGGAAAGGAGAGCGCAAAATCGGGGTCGAGATGGATGCATTCTATTATACGGCCAAATGTCATGAAAGAATGCTCTATGAACTCCCGGAAGCGGAACTGAAAGATGCCAGCGGTATCGTCAACTGGGTACGGCTGATAAAAAGTAAAAAGGAAATCAGCTATATGAGGAACGCAGGCTATATTGTGGAACAGGCAATGGCCGCAGCCTACGACAAGATAGAAGCCGGTACAAGGGAAAATGATGTGGCAGCCGCCATTTACAGTGCACAGATGCACGGCAGTGAAGATTTCGGCGGCGACTATCCTTCCATGGCACCGATGATTCCGACCGGCGAACAGACGGCGAGCCCGCATTTGACATGGACCGACAGACGGTATGAAGAAGGCGATATTGTCACGATAGAGATTGCAGGATGCTACCAGAGATATAATGTACCGATGGCAAGAACGATGTCTCTCGGAAAAGCAGATCCGAAAGTGCTTGAAGTAGGAAAAGTCATCATGGAAGGCATAGAAGAAACATTGCATTATATCCAACCAGGATTCACCGCTGCAGAAATCAACAACGTCTGGACCGGAACGATTGCAAAATACGGTTATGAAAAAGAAGCGAGAATCGGATATTCAATCGGTCTGAGCTACCCGCCGGACTGGGGAGAGCATACAATCAGCCTTCGGCAGCACGACAACTCGATTTTGGAGACAAATATGATATTCCATCTGATGCCGGGCATGTGGTTTGAAAACTTCGGTGTATCGATTACCGAGTCGTTTTTAGTGTCAGAAACAGGTATTGAGCTGCTGACATCATTCGACCGTAAAATTTATGAGAAAGAAGTCGGCTGAAATCGGCGTGTACAAAATAATACAGGAGGAAACCTTGATTTCAAGGTTTCCTCCTGTATTTTTTATGCTTTCAGTACATTATCTGTGGCTTTTGCGCCTGCTATATCTTTTTCGGTCAATTCTTTCTTCGAAAATGTCGTCCATGTTACCGAAACGTTCGTATGGTTGATTGATATGCCCGGATGGTGCTGCTGACTTTCGGCATATACACCAAGTTTCTGCACAAATGCTATGCCTTCAAGATATTTATCGAACTTGAAAGTCTTCTTCAATTTTTCACCGTCAAGTTCCCATCCATCGAGTTTCTCAGCTTGTGTTTTTACATCACTCATAAATTGGTCACCTCCGTGTAATACATATATCACTTTACCTTTTAACGGAGATGGTTAAACGTCATATGGTTTTGAATCTGCTGTCAGTCCAGTCTGTCGATGATTCTGTGGTAACCGTCACTGCCGTAATCCAGACATCGTTTGACGCGGGAGACTGTCGCACTGGACGCGCCGGTACTATCCTGCACTTTTTTATATGTGTGGCCTTCTTTAATCATTTTGGCAACCTGAAATCTCTGTTTGAGGGCAATTAATTCATTTGTTGTGCACAGATCATCAAAGAAATGATAGCAGTCTTCCAGACTTTCAAGCTTCAATATGCCTTCAAATAAGTCATCGAGCTCCCGGCCTTTAATATTATCTATTTGCATAAAAACTCCCTCCATTAATAAAATCATCTTATCAAATTACTTTAGCGAATTAAAGCGTTAAACAATTATTCTGCCAATCCTTGCATCTCGCTGTCATATTTGTTACTATCAGATTTATCAGTTATTCTTCACTACGCTAAAGTGTTAAAGGAGATTTATTATGGAGAACACATTGATTATCAACCGTTTGAAATTAGCACAGGATTACACAGCACTGCTGGACCAGGAAGACTACCAGCTGGTCGACATGAACATGGTCGAGCCTTTTTACATTGAGGATAAGGAGCATCATCCTTCAACGATCATTTTTGAAAGAAACGAGCAATTGATGTCTATCAGAAGTGATTGGACACGTTCTCTTTTAAACTACAATGAAAATTACCAGTTAAATCAAAGACACTTTGGTTATTTCGGACCGGTCGTCAGAGGTTATGAAACCTTTTATCAGGCAGGTGTCGAACTTTACGGTCCCGGTGAAGAAGAGATTTTAAAAAGCATTGATATGCATTTATCATTTTTTAAAAGTAAAACTGCTGACAGATACAGAGCCATCGTCGTAAACAATGATGAGCTCCTTGATTTATATATTGAGAAGTACAATCTGGACAGCAGCATAAAAGAACTCATATATGAAAAGAATATATCGGAAATCAGAAAGGTGCTCGGTGAAGAGCACCCGCTCACTGTTTTGATGACTGCCAAAGTGAGCGATCAGATTGAGATTATCAATAAGGAATTTGAAAACAGTGAAGTGCTGGGGTTCATCAACCATTTAAGAAGTTATCTGGAAGATTATAATATGAAATTCATACTGGATCTGTCATTCCGTTCGCCCCAGTCATATTATAACGGCTTTTATTTTCAAGTATTTTTAAACCATGACTATCCGCTTTTAAGCGGCGGTGAATACAACAGTAATGCATTCGGTATTGCTGTGAATCTTTCGAATGGAGGTTTGCTATGATTACTGTAGCGCTGACCAAAGGCAGATTATTTAAAGATTTTACAGCTTATCTGCAAAATAACAACTTAACACAGTATATCAAGCCATTATCAGAAGAGACCCGTTCGCTTTATACTGTGGTGGATAATGTGAAATTCATTTTTGCAAAAGGTCCGGACGTTCCGACCTATGTCGAGAGCGGTGTTGCGGATATCGGCATCGTCGGCTCGGATATTATTGTGGAAGATGCGTTCAATATACTGAATGTTTCCCAACTTCCTTTCGGGGACTGTCATTTCTCGGTTGCCGGTCTGCCGGACCAGGGAGAAATGAAAACCATCGCAACAAAGTATACGAATGTTGCATCTAAATATTTCCGGGAAAAGAAGATGGATGTATCTCTGATACATCTGAACGGCTCTGTCGAGCTCGCACCACTTCTCGGATTGACTGACGGTATCGTGGATATCGTCCAGACAGGAAACACATTGAAAGATAACGGGCTGATCGAGTATGAGAAGATCATGGATATACATGCACGCTTGATCGCCAATAAAAGAACCTTCTATACAAAAGAAGATGAAATCTATAAATTTTTGACAGAAATCGGGGTTTTCTAATGGATGCTCTGGAATTTAAAAAAGTATTTGAAGAAAAATATGTTGAGAATCAAAGTTTTGACGGTATGAGCAATGTCATAAAAACTTTAGAGGATGTTAAGAAAAATAAAGACAGTGCCTTAAGAAGCTATACCGAGAAGTTTGACGGTGTGAAGCTGGATAATTTCAAAGTGCCGGCTGAAAAGCTCAGGAAGAGTTATGACTCACTTCCGGCAGAAGAAAAAGAGGCACTGGAGACAATCAAAGAGAGAATAGAAGATTATCAGAAGACGATAAAATATACGGATCAGAATGATGGTGAATTCAAATATGTTTACCATCCGCTTGAAAAGATTGGTGTCTATGTGCCGGGCGGCACGGCGCTCTACCCTTCCAGCGTACTGATGACCGTGGTGCCTGCGATCGCCGCAGGAGTGAAGGAAATCCACGTGACTACACCGACATTTGAAGATAATAACATCACTTTTGCAGCACTTTATTTGTGCGGGGTGGAAAATGTTTATACTGTCGGCGGCGCACAGGCAGTCGCAGCACTTGCCTACGGCACTGAGACGATATCTAAAGTCGATAAGATTGTCGGGCCGGGCAACTATTATGTTGCTATGGCGAAACGTCTGTTATTCGGGGAGGTCGGCATCGATATGATTGCCGGCCCGAGTGAAATTCTGCTTTATATAGATGATCAGGTGGATGTGGATTCGATCGTTTATGATATTTATGCACAGTCGGAGCACGATGCCAATGCACGTACATTCCTGCTCAGTGAAGATGCTGGCGTCATTGAGCGTATAGAATCCAGATTGACAGAGCTGATAGACGAACAGCCGAGAGCGGAAATCATCAGAGCCTCTATCGAGGACAATCATCATGCAGTGGTCGATTACAGAGAGGCACTGATCGACCTGGTCAATTATATTGCGCCTGAACATGTGTCGGTACAGCATAAAGATTCCGGCATGATCATTAAAAACATCAAATATGCAGGCGCGGTGTTTGAAGGCTGCTACTCACCTGAAGCAATCGGCGATTATGCCGCCGGCCCTTCCCATGTGCTGCCGACAGACCGTACCGGCCGTTTCAGCCATGGTCTGAACGTCAATGATTTCCTGACAAGTCACGCAATCATTTCATTAAATGAAGACACCTTCCAGGACATTGCTGGACCTGCAATGACGGTCGCAAAAAAAGAAGCACTTGATGCGCATTATCAGTCATTGAAAATTAGAACGGAGTGATTACATGATCATCATGGACAGAAATACGAGTCCTATATCACCATTGTCGGATGAAGCGATGATGGAAGTGTTATCTCAAACAAAAATTAATGAGTATCCAAGTGCTGAAAGCGATCATTTCAAAAAAACGTATGCGGATTATTACAATATAGACCCTGACAACATCGAGGTGGCCAACGGTTCTGATGAATGGATCCAGAAAGTGGTCATGACACTCGGCCATGACGGCGTAATGACAGTGACACCGGATTTTGTCATGTATGAAGAGTATTCGTCTCAGATAGATGCGAAATTCACCACTGTGCCCTGTGATGAGAACTACAGGTTTGATTTTGAGGAAGTCCTTACTCAGATTGATAAGGAACAGCCGTCCTTATTTTTAATATCGATGCCGCATAACCCGACCGGACAGCTGTTTAAATATGAAGAGCTGAAAAAATTATCGGATGCCATGAAAAATATCGGTGGTTATCTGGTCATCGACGAGGCGTATGCCGAGTTTGGACCGGATTTTGATAAGCCGGAAGGTGAGCATGTTCTGATCATCCGGACTTTAAGCAAAATATACGGTATCGCAGGGCTCCGGGTCGGCCTGATCATTGCTGAAGGCGAAACCTTCAAAAAAGTGACCAGCATCAACCACCCCTACCCTGTCAATTCACTGTCGTTGAACCTGTCTTCAAAAATCTTCGGAGAGAAAGAGGCGCTGACAGATTTTATAGAGTATCAGAAGAAGTCGAAGGAAATGCTGGAAGAAGCATTCGATAGAGTCAGTGACAAAGTGAACGTCATAGAATCCTATACGAACTTTGTCTTCACATACGGTGAGAATGCAGTGGCTTTGGGTCAGTATTTGATGGACAATGGCTACAGGTGCAGAATGTACAATAATGAATCCCTGAAGAACGTTGTCAGGTACTCCATTATTAAACATGAAGATTCGACCGTTTAAATAAACTAATTTCAGAATGGGGCAATCAGAATGTACGAAAAAGAAAGATCTACAAAGGAAACACAGATTACAGTCAAATTAGATGATAAGAAATCTTTTAAAGAATCCAGTATTTCGACGAACGTCGGTTTTTTCGACCATATGCTGACACTGCTCTCATTCCACTCGGAGCTGTACCTTTACGTGGATGCAAATGGCGATAATGAAGTGGATGACCACCATACGGTTGAGGATGCCGGAATCATTCTCGGCCAGCTGCTGAGAGAATTATATGTGGAAAAAGAATCATATCAGAGATACGGCTCGTATTATATCCCTATGGATGAGTCGCTGGCGCGTGTCGTCCTCGATTTATCAGGCAGACCGCACCTGAACTTCCAGGCGGAGTTTTCCAAAGAGAAAGTCGGTGCCTTTGATACAGAGCTTGTGATGGAATTCTTCAATGCTTTGAGCATGAACAGCCGGATGACACTGCATGTGGATCTGCTGAAAGGCGGTAACACCCACCATGAAATCGAAGCGATCTTCAAGGCCTTTGCACGCAGCTTGAAAGCGGCGCTTCAGGAAAGCAAGTCAGGTGTCCCTTCTTCTAAAGGGGTCATAGAATAGTGGGAACGGTTTTTATTCCCCGGGAAATGTTACGGGAAACAAACAGAGGAGGATTTTAATGAACATCATACCGGCTGTAGATATTATAGATGGTCAGAACGTACGCCTGACACAGGGTGATTATGACAAGAAGACATCGATGAAGCGCACACCTGAAGAAGCGGTGCAGTTTTACTCGACTTTTGAACAGGTTGGCAGAATTCATATCGTGGATCTGATGGGTGCATTGAAGCAGGATGCGCTGGAGACGACGATCATCACCAAACTGAAATCTTTGACCGATCTGCCGCTGCAGATCGGAGGCGGTTTACGCAATTTGGAAACGATAGAGATTTACGATAAAATCGGTATCGATTATTTCATTCTTGGTACAAGGGCAATCATGGATATAGACTGGCTGAAAGAAGTGGTCAGCCTCTATCCTGGCAGAGTTTTTGTCGGGGTGGATGCCAGGCAGGATGATATATACGTCAACGGCTGGACAGAAAACAGCAATATTACGATTGATGATTACTTATCGGAAGTCGAAGCTCTGGATCTTGCGGGAATCATCTACACGGATATCAATAAGGATGGCATGAACCAGGGTCCAAATTTTGAAAATACGAAGCGTATCAACGATCTGACGAAGCATACCGTCATAGCGAGCGGCGGTGTGCGAAATAAATCGGACCTCGAAAAGCTTGAATCCATGGGCATTGAAAATGCGATTGTCGGAAAAGCGAGTCATAACGATGAATTCTGGGAGGGAATCAGATGACGGTTAAAAGAATCATTCCCTGCCTTGATGTCAAAGACGGCCGTGTCGTCAAAGGTGTCAATTTCGTCGGCCTGAGGGATATCGGCAATCCTGTGGAACTTGCAAAAAGATATAATCAGGAAAATGCGGACGAACTTGTGTTTCTTGATATTTCAAAAACCGAAGAAGGCCATGGCCTGATGCTCGATGTCATCCGTGAGACGGAAGAAGGTCTGTCCATACCATTGACAATCGGAGGCGGCATTAAAAGTGTGGACGACATCAGACAGCTGTTCGATGCAGGTGCAGATAAAGTCAGCATCAACTCGGCAGCAATCAGCAACCCTGACCTGATCAAAGAAGTATCAGATACATTCGGGAGCAGCCGTCTTTGTGTAGCCATCGATGTGAAATATGATGATGTACAGGAAGATTACTATGTATATACACACGGCGGCAAGAAAAATTCTGGAATAAAAGCATTCAGCTGGGTGAAAAAAACTGCTGAACTCGGTGCCGGAGAACTGCTGATTACGAGCATGGATCATGACGGCGTCAAGGAAGGTTTCGACATTGATTTCTTAAAAGAAGCGGCCAGGCTTGTTGATATACCGGTCATTGCGAGCGGCGGCGCCGGCAGCATCAGTGACTTCGTGGAACTATTCAAGGAATCGGAAGTTTCTGCCGGCCTCGCAGCCTCCATATTCCACAATCAGGAAGTGGAGATAAAAGAATTGAAAGAAACATTGGCTGAAGAAGGATTTGAGGTGAAATTATGATGATACCCGATTTTGATAAAGGCAATGGTCTTCTTTCGGTCATACTGCAGGACTGGAACACCGGCCAGGTACTGATGAACGGCTTCATGAACGAGGAAGCCTATCAGAAAACCCTGGATGACGATGTCGTATGGTTCTACTCGAGAAGTAAAGAGCGTCTCTGGAAAAAAGGTGAATCAAGCGGACATATACAGACAGTCAAAAAGATGGCACTGGACTGCGACAATGATGCCCTGCTGATTCAGGTCGAACCGCACGGACCGACATGCCACCTCGGCACACAGAGCTGTTTCGGTGATGACCATTTCAACCTGCAGAGTTTGGAAAAGATCGTTAAAAACAAAGTTGAAAATCCTGAAGAAGGCTCATACACCAAATATCTGATGGATGAAGGTCTTGATAAAATACTCAAGAAATGCGGAGAAGAAATGACGGAAATCGTCATCGCCGCAAAAAATAATGATAAAAAAGAAGTCATAGATGAGACGAGCGACCTCCTCTATCACCTTTTTGTAATGCTCCAAGAACAGAATGTATCTTTGAAGGAAGTCGAGAAGAACCTGGAAGAGCGCCACGGCGAAACATTGACGTATAAAGTACGTGAAGATATAGAAGAATGGTAAATTAAAAAAGCACCCGGCAAAAATGCCGGATGCTTTTCTTATGTTTAATTTTAACCGATACCCTGTTCTTTCTCTTTATTTCTGATATCGATGAATATTTTGGTTTCAGCAACTACAACTCCGGATAACAGAACTAAACCAATCAAGTTTGGTACTGCCATCAATGCGTTAAAGATGTCTCCCAGGTTCCAAACGGTTTCAAGTGACATTGTTGCACCAGGAACAATCGCCAGTACAAATATTATTCTGTACAGTATTGTGAACTTTGAACCAACTAAATAAGTGAAACATTTTTCTCCGAAGTAGCCCCATCCAAGAATTGTTGAGAAAATGAAAGTCAGCAGCGTAATTGCTACGACATAGTTACCAATACCCGGCAGCATCATTTCAAATGACTGTGCTGTCAACGCAGCACCTTCAGTGCCTGAGCCGTACATATCTGCCATTACTAAAGTGATACCTGTAATCGAACAGACAATGATAGTATCGATAAACACCTGAGTCATTGAAATAAGAGCCTGTCTTGCAGGTACATCCGTTCTCGCAGCCGCTGCAGCGATACCACCTGTACCAAGCCCTGCTTCGTTTGAGAACAAACCACGGGCGACCCCCATACGGATTACCGTACCAAGAGCACCGCCGGCAACTGCGTTTCCTGTAAATGCATCAGTGAATATCAAGCCGACAGCTGAAGGAACCAGATCGAAATTTAAAATTAAAATTGCAATACCGGCTATGAGGTAGAAGACAACCATAAATGGTACAAGTACCCCTGCTGTTTTTCCGATACTCTTTACCCCGCCTAATAAAACCATTCCGACCAGTACAGCCATAATTACACCTGTAAGCCATGTCGGCACACTGAACACATCAAGTGCAACACCTGAAGCGGCGTTGGCCTGAATCATGTTACCAATACCAAAGATTGCTGCGAAAACAGCAAAGAATGCGAATAATACGCCCAGCCATTTTTGACCGAGACCGTGTTCAAGATAATACATCGGTCCGCCGGACATTTCCCCTTTAGAGTTTTTCTGACGATATTTAACACCAAGGATACCTTCAGAGTACTTGGTTGCCATACCGACCAGAGCAGTCATCCACATCCAGAATACTGCACCCGGACCACCGATTACGACAGCTGTGGCGACCCCGACGACGTTTCCGGTACCGACAGTGGCTGCAAGAGCCGTCATCAATGCCTGGAAATGTGAAATATCCCCTTCACTTTTATCATCTTGCTTACTGAATGCCTTCTTCAATGAATAAGGCAGCATACGGAATGAGAAAAAAGAAATTCTGATTGTTAAAAATATCCCTGTCCCCACCAGAAAAATAATCAGCGGCAGTCCCCAGACCCAACCGCTGAGCTGGGCTGTAAAATCTGCTATAGATTGACCCATTGTAAATCCTCCCCTTTATTATGTATTCACAACAAAGGTATACGAATTTTCAAAAAATGTCAATATTATGAATAAGACAATAAAAGCTTTAAAAGTATATATATCATACTTCGTGTAATTTAATTACATATATTGTGTAGAAAATATTTTATATTAATTGGTTTAGTAGTTGAATCTATATGATTGTATAAAATTATTGATACTAAATTTCATTTTTGAGACATATTAAAAGGTGTTGTATTTTTCTAATTAATAATTTTCAAAATACTTTTTGACAGTGCTTTCACCAGAAAATATAATGAATTTTTGTTCGATTAACATATATATATACTTTTAACGTACAAAATGTTGCAATCCTCGGTGTGCTTCAGGTGTAAAAGACGGTGCAAGCGGAGCAAGAATTTTGACGGATTTGATTTATGAAATGAAACGCCGTGATGCCAAGACAGGTCTGGCAACGATGTGTATCGGTGTCGGCCAGGGTATTTCATTGATGGTAGACAATATATAAAATAAAACAGAGGTCCGGCTCCTGGAATATGGATTCGGTCCTCTGTTTTAATATATAAATGATAATAAAAAGCTAAATCAGGCGTTTTCTGATCGCTCCCGACAGAATATCTATCAGGCTGACAAATACAACGACGACGACAAGAATCATACCGACTTCATCCCAGTTCCTCTGATATGTAGCAAGGATGAGAGGTGCGCCGATACCTCCGGCGCCGACGATGCCGAGCACCGTGGAAGCACGTACATCGATTTCGAAACGGTATAGGGAATAGGATACGAATTCCGGCAGTACCTGCGGCAAAATGCCGTACCACATGGATTGAACCTTGTTGCCTCCGCTCGCTTTGATAGCATCGACATTTTCAGAATCAATCGATTCAATGACTTCTGCATAAAGTTTACCGAGCATGCCTATAGAGTTGATGCTGATGGCGAGCACCCCGGCGTATGGCCCGATGCCGACTGCCGCAACGAAAATGATTGCAAAGATCAGCTCGGGAACGGCCCGTATGGCATTCAGCAGTGCCTTTCCGATATACGAAAACCTGCCCCCTACGTTTCTTGCAGCAAGAAATCCGACCGGCACGGCAAGAATCGTCGCGACGAGTATTCCTGCGTAGGCAATCGCGATGGTCTCCAGCATATACCCGATATATTCAGGATATTTATCATAATTATCAGTGTTGATCAACGGTTCAATGAACAGTCTTCTCAATGTTTCCAGTGTCGACACCGAGGAGCTGTTGATATCGAACGGCGTCGATACGAATGCAACGATATAAAGGAAAGCAAGTATGAGAATGGTGGCCAAAACATACATGCGTTTCGTTCTGCTAAAGGTTTTTTGCGCTCTTATTTTATCATGCTGTTTCATTATTCAAGACGCTCCCTTAGTTTATTACTGATGAAATCAATGATTGTAATCACTACAAACAGTGTAAAGATGATTGCTGCCACATTCTCATAATTGAACATGCTGAGCTGTTGTCTCAGAATGATACCGATACCTCCGGCACCGACAAAGCCGAGCACGACTGACGCTTTAACATTTATTTCAAGTGAATACAGCGTATAGGAAGCATACTGCGGCAAGATCTGAGGAATGACCGCATATCTGATCACCTGCAGAGTGTTGCCGCCTGATGCCCGGATGGCTTCAAGCGGTCCCGGGTCGACGGACTCAATAGACTCGCTGAGCAGTTTGCCGATCACCCCTATAGTAAGTACGGTAAGTGCGAGTATACCCGAAATATCACCGATACCGACAAGCGCAACAAAAAGAACTGCCAATATTATTTCCGGTACTGTACGCAGTATATTGAAGAAAAACCGGACAATACGGTAGAACGTCAAATTGGTATTGATATTCGATGCTGCAAGAAAACTTACCGGAAGTGCCAATATCGCCCCGAAAGTGGTACCGAACAGCGCGATATTCCATGTTTCAAGAAGCGGCTGGATGACACTTGTAAAGTAGCTCCAGCTCGGCGGCCAAAGATCCTGAACCACAAACAGAAAGATGATCGGGAACCCCTCTATCACCCGTCCTGGAAAAGCTTCGGTCTGGTATGCCGCCGCTATGTAAAGCAGTACGACGAGCAGAAGAATACCGAGAATGAAGAGCTTGAACCGCATGGGTGTCAGAACGATGCGTTCAGACCTGCCTGGCTTCGTTTTTTTCATCAGTCTCCTCCTCGCTGCCGAGAAGATCATCATCTTTGATCGGCCGGTCATAGATTTCCTCAAAAGTCTTATCCGTCACTTCTTCTATAGGACCGTCGAAGACCAGTTTGCCATCCCGTAATCCGATGATCCGGTCTGCATACTCCATCGCCATATCAATGAAGTGAAGGTTGACGATTGTGGTCAGCCCGTCTTCTCTGCTGACCCGCTTCAGATCCTTCATGACTTTATGTGATGTAGGAGGGTCGAGGCTCGCTACAGGTTCATCCGCGAGGATGACTTTCGGCTGTTGTGTCAGCGCCCTGGCAATACTCACCCGTTGCTGCTGTCCGCCGCTCAGGTTGCTCGCCCTGACATATGCCTTCTCCTCTATGCCGACTCGCTCCAGGTTGTTCATTGCGATCTGCAGATCTTTCTGGGGAAACCATCCTACCAGGCTGCGGAGTGTTCCCGTATGACCGAGTCTGCCCGCCAGAACGTTCCTGAGCACACTCATACGTTTGACAATGTTGTAGCTCTGGAAAATCATGCCGATATTCGTCCTTACTTTTCTCAGCTTGCTGTCTTTATGTTTCAGTATATCTTCGCCGTCAACGATGAGTTCACCGCTTGTCGGTGTCACCATCCGGTTGATACTCCGGATCAATGTGGATTTTCCGGCACCGGACATACCTACTATAACAACGAATTCACCTTCGTTTATTTTTAAATTGATGTTTTTTAAACCTTCATGTCCATTTGGATACACAAGAGAAACATCGTTAAATTCTATCAATTCATTCACCATCCCGGGAATTTAGTTAAAAATTATGTAAAAGAGGAGATGGGTCAGGTGACCCCCTCCATCTCCTCCTGTTATAGATATTATTCGTTTAAGTCGCTTTCGAATTCTGCATATACATCACGTACAATATCGTAGTCTTCAGACTCAGCTTCCGCTATGCCGTCCCACTCGTAAATTTCATACATGATATCGAGCATCTCTTCATTTTCATTCAAACTCAGGAATGCATCTGTAATCTGCTCTTTCATATCATCCGGCAGTTCAGAACGCACAGAGATGGTATCGTTTGGAATTTCATCAGTATGGCCGATGATTTTCAACTGATCCATAACATCCGGAAGATCTTCTTCTACAGTTACACGGGCATCATCAAAGGTAGTGGCGAAATCAGCCTGTCCGTCGTACACTTGTGTAATTGCGTTATCGTGTCCGCCGACAGAAAGCTGATCAAAATGACTTTCAAGCTCCTCGACGCCCATCTCTTTTAGCTGCATTGCAGGGAAAAGGTATCCTGAAGTCGATAACGTATCAGGGAATGCCCAGACGAGCCCTTCCTGACCGACCAGGTCTTCAATGCTTTCAATATCTGAATCCGCATGGACAACATACTGCGCAACATAAGATTCTGAGCCGTTTCTGACAGATTTTAAAATCACGTCGACATCCGCTCTTTCCTCAGCCTGTACAAAACTGAAAGGTGCAAGGAAACCGATGTCCACCTGCTGTGTTCTCATCGCCTCGATCAGACCACTGTAGTCGACCATGACCTCAGCTTCAACTTCAATACCAAGTTCTTCTGAAAGGAACTCTTCAAGCGGTTCAGCTGTTGTAGCGATATTACCCGCATCACTTGAAGGAATAAAACCCATGGACAATGATTCAATATCTTCGCCGGATTCTTCGGAACTCTCTTCGGTATTTCCCTCAGCTTCACTATCTTCGTTACCTTCAGAACTTGAATCATCACTCTCGCCATTGCCGCATGCAGCAATTACAGAGATGACCATGACTAAAGCGAACAGCAAAAGAAAACGTCTTAACCCAAAATTCATTTCGTCTACCTCCCAAGTAGAAATATGTATTTTATTTTCCGGAAGAGAAAAATTTCCCTCTTCTACCTTAAGAATATTTAAACCGTTTTCCAAAGTCAATGTTATTTTCAAATAATTAGGTAATATGTCATCAAGTATAAAAATAAACTCCCCTTTGTACGGTAAAGAGGAGTTTCATATAACTGAATCTAGTTCAATTTTTAAAAAGGTAATTCAATTTCAGTATTCCGGCTGATCAGTTCCGCAGTTTCGAGAAGAGGTGATAAATAATTATCTTCGACTTCCTGTCTCGTCGTCTGGGAGGAGTTGGCGGAGCAGTTGATCGCTGCGATGACTTCTCCACGAATATTCCGGATCGGCGCAGCGATGGACATCAATCCGATTTCCAGCTGATCTTCACTGATCGCCCAGCCTTTTCAAGCGTTTGAAGATGGTCAGCATTGTTAAATTTCTGTGTCATGTTAATCCCTCGATTGTACGATAGTTAAAACTCTGTACTATTATCATTTCGTTTATACACTTAAAAATCTTTGGAAATTTCATGTTAAGGCCAAAATCCAATCCACTGCCAATAAGTATATGCGACCAGTGTAATGATGAAGATACTTGCGATTGTCGAAAGTATGCCGGGAAGAAGAAAGTCCTGCTGCTCCACTCGCCCTGTACTGTGGGCGACAACATTCGGCATCGTCTCGACCACCAGTATGAATCCGAGAAGCAAAGTTACAGCTGAAAGAACGGACATGACCACCGGGTCCAGTCCGGATTGGGCTGACAGGCTGATCAGCACCGGGAGCAGTGTGATGACGGCAGTGGAAACATTGGTCACTCCCAAGTGATACAAGTGTGAAATCAGTACTGTAATGGGTATCGCGAGCCATGGATTGCTGAATATCTCCACTATGACCGGCGGGGATACCAGAATTTCAAGCAGATCTATCGCGCCCGATTCTATCAATGAATAGCCGAGGGATAAAGTTGCACCTATCAAGAGCACAATCCCGAAATTGATATTGAGGAGCTTTCTCCACTCGATAAATCCGATGCCCGGCAAAGCCATCAGAACGACGGCGAACAGTGCACCAAATGTAGGGTGGTAGCCATGCCATGATTCTGTCAGCCATATAAGGATTGTAATGGTTAATATGACTATACATTTTATTTCGTCAGTGGCGATTTTTCCAATCTCAAGGTTTTTCTTTTTCATCTCTTTTTGCAATGTCTCAAAAGACTTTTCTTCTGGCGGATAAACTTTCCAGATGATGTACAACACTGAAAAGACGAGCAGCAGCCATATCGGTGCAGTGTATATGAACCACTGCAGATATGAAATGGAGGTGCCGACATACAGCCGCAGCAGCTCGATGGTCAGAATGTTTCCGATGGCTGCTGTCAGTACGGCAACACCGCTTATACTGATTCCAAAAGCGGTACCGATATATAATAATTTATTGAAGTTGGAATTCTTGCCGACATCTGTCTCTTTGATGATGCTTTCCAGTACAGGCACCATCAGAGAAGCCCTTACAGCAGTTGCGGGAATAAAGAATGCCTGAAGCTGATTGATGATCCCCACACCGACGTATATACCCTTCGCCGAAGATCCCATCGTAGCGAGAAGGTAGTATGTCATCCGTCTGATGAGCGGTGTATGATTGACGCCGATAGCCATCATCATTCCTCCGATGATCAAAAATACAGCGGGAGATGCAAAACCGCTCAATGCAGTTTCTATTTCCACAGGTCTGAGCAGTATCAGCAAACTTAAAACCACCATGGAAGTCAGCCCGATCGGAATGGGCGCAAACGCCCATAAGATCAATCCGTAAACCATGATGGAGATGGTGGCTCTTTCAGACCATCCGATATTTTCAGGAAGGAAATATAAGACGGCTAAAAATAAGGCTGTGGCTGCGGTTAAAATAATGATTTGACTGAGACTTACTTTGGAATTTTCTTTGCTTGTCATATGGAGCCACTCCATTTAATTATATGTAAAGAAATACAGCATAATCAAATGCTGTATTTCCAGTACTCATTATTTACGTCGTGTTCACATTATCTCCATTTTCAGATGCGAGATTCTTCTGATGAGGCTCCCTTTTATTTACAAATTTCTGAATCATGAATGCAACAACAATCAGTCCAAGTGCAATCGCATCTGTCGTCAGCCCTGAAAGCATCAGTAAGACGGCAATCGCAAGAAGTAATACTCTTGTATACCATGTGGTTCTTTTCCTGAAGAACCAGCCCTGCACAGCAGCTGACAGGAAATAGACACCGATCAGTGCAGTGATTACTGCCAGTATGATTGCCAGATTATCGTCGCTTAATAGTAAGAGCTCAGGACTATAGAACATCATGAACGGAACAATGAATGCTGCAAGTCCGATTTTGAATGCTTCTGCTGCAGTTTTCATGGGATCAGTGCCGGTGATTCCCGCTGCGGCAAAGGCAGCCAAAGCAACCGGAGGTGTAATCGCTGAAATTACTGCATAATAAAATACAAACATATGTGCAAGCAGCGGCTCCATGCCCATTCTCACCAGGCCGGGAGCAACCACTGAAGCGGCAACCGCATATGCAGCCGTCGTCGGCATGCCCATACCGAGAATGATGGACAGTAACATCGCAAATACCAGAGCGATGAGTATGTTGTTATCAGCAATTGTGAGAAGCATTGTACTGAATCTCTGACCCACACCGGTCAAGGCGATGACACCGACGATAATACCTGCGGTGGCAATAATTGCGATGAGCTGCAATGAATTTTTCATACCAAGTTCGAGTGCTTCGAGAACTTTGACGATTCCCATGCGTGTTTCTTTTCTGAACAGGCTTAAAACGAAACACAGGACAATACCGACCGTACCGGCGAATATAACGCTGTAACCGCTCACCAATAGAAAGATGAGTAAAATGATCGGTATGAACAAGTATGCCTGCTTGACAAGTTTCGCCGTTTCAGGCAAAAGATTTCGGGGCACCCCTTTTAAATCATCTTTTAAAGCCTGGAAATCAACCATGAAGTATACAGATACGAAATATAGTATTGCCGGTATAATGGCGGCAATAATGATTTCCGAATAAGCTATACCCGTAATTTCCGCCATCAGGAACGCACCTGCACCCATGATCGGCGGTAAAATCTGACCGCCTGCTGAAGCAGTTGCTTCTGTAGCTGCGGCAAATTGAGGTCTGTAGCCGGTCTTCTTCATTAAAGGGATGGTCAAAGACCCCGTTGCGACTACGTTACCCGCCGAGGTACCATTGATCATACCCATGAGGGCAGAAGCAAAGACTGCAACCTTTGCGGGTCCGCCGCGCATCCACCCTGCTAATCTGAAAGCAACATCTATGAAATATTGACCGACACCGGACATTTGTAAAAAGGCACCAAATATAATGAACAATATAATATATTTGGAAGATACATCGGTCGTAATTCCAAATACACCGTCCAGTCCGTAAATATAAGTGATGAATCTGTCAAATGCATAGCCGTTGTGATTTAAAATTCCCGGTAAATAAGGTCCAAGAAAAGAATAGGCAATAAAGATACCCGCCAGTATAGGAAGCATCCAACCGCTTGATCTTCTTGTAATTTCTAAAACGAGAAGGATTCCGACTGTTGCAACAATAACATCCATCGTTGTAGGAGCAACCCCGAAACGGAATACTAAAGTTGTCAGATTGGCAGCTATGTAATAACCGATGAATATAGCAGCCGCAATCAGTACCCAGTCGATGATCGGTATTTTATTGGACTTCGTTTTCCATCCTTTATAAAACATTAAACTCAAAACCGTACCAAAAACGACGTGGTTACTTCTAAATACCCATGGATCAATGGGATTGAAGTTTAAAATATATAAATGATAAAGCGCACCGACGACGGCAATGGACATGAACAGATATTTTTTCCACCCGGAAAACTTTCTGGTGGATTCCGACTCTTCAAGAGAGTCCTCCACCATTTCAGTATCAATTTTTCCATCCTCGGTAAAATCAGGTTCATCTTTCAGTATATTCTCTTTTTCCCCGTTGTTTTCCGTGTCCTGCATTTTCTCCCTGTCTTTAAAATCTTTATCCTCAATGTTATTGTTATCAGGCTTTTTATTGCTCAAAGCTTTCCCCCCTTACGCCTTTTAAAACCAGCCGGGAAACTTCCCCGGCTAATTAATGGCAAGCTGAATCCTCAATGTAATATTTACTCGCTGTCTTCCTCTTCGCTGTCAGCGCTTCCATCCCACTCATCAGGATAAACTTCTTCCGGAAGCTCTACTCCGATTTCTTCATAGTACTTGATTGCACCCGGATGCATCGGATAGTCAGTATTATTTGTAATCACTTCAGGATCTTCTGCTTCAGAAGCAGAGTTGTGAGTGTTGATCATCTGATCGATATTTTCGTGGTAGGCTTTTACAAGATCGTATACGAATTCAGAGTTTGCTTCTTTTTGTACTACGCCGTAGTTGAACTGTGCAATGGTTTCGATGTCGCCGTCCTGAGATTCATAAGTGTCCTCAGGAATAGTGAATTCTTTAAAGTACGGCAGCTCTTCCATCACCGCTTCACGGCTCTCACCGTCGATACCGTAAATGTTAATGTCAGCCTGTGTTTCTGCTTCTACAACCGCTGAAATCGGAAGACCTGCGGAGAAACCTATATGTTCAAGCTGGCCGTCAAGCATCTGTGAAACCATGTCACTTGCTCCTGCTGCAACCTGGTCACCTGTTTCGATGCCCAGAACATCATAGATGATCGGGTTGTAAGTACCCGGGGTACCGCCGGCAGGGCCGACGCCTACACGTTCGCCTTCATGGTCTTCAATGCTCTCAGCTCCTGTTGACTGTAAAGAGAACCAGTTGAACGGTGTATCATACATCGGGAAGATTACACGGATATCTGTATACTCCTG
>Ga0079225_10000672_pt1 | contig 18612 bp, 12 predicted proteins | sample Poulit2012_FD_76344 | JGI IMG/M metagenome (GOLD analysis project Ga0079225, IMG submission 76344) | Agricultural soil microbial communities from Georgia to study Nitrogen management - Poultry litter 2012 | ecosystem: Environmental > Terrestrial > Soil > Agricultural land | place: USA: Georgia... | reverse complement strand
TTGGCCAAGGATCCTAGCGTCGAAGATCTGTTCGGCGAGACCCAAGGCTTAGAGCCCATCGGTGAGAGGGCAACACTTCGCGAGTACTTTGCTGAGCTGTGGCAGCGTCGCCACTTTATCTGGCGTGAGTCGAAGAATAAAGTTCTGAATCAAACGGCCAATACCTTCCTCGGTCCGCTCTGGTTAGTTGTCAATCCTCTGCTGCTTGCCGCGTTCTACTGGGTAGTTTTCGGCATCGTGCTGGGCATCAGCCGCGGGATGGACAATTTCGTAGCGTTTATCATCATCGGTATTCTGATGTTCCGCTTTAGTAGTGGCATCATGTCCCAAGCCACTAAAGCCATCGAGAGTTCTCGCAGCATGATTCGGGCGTTCTCGTACCCGCGAGCGGCGATCCCCATCTCGCTGGTAGTGCGCGAAACGCTGGGCCAGTTTATTGTCATCGCTGTTATGCTCGTGATGATTCTGGCGATACCGCCGCATGTTTCCATCGATGCCACCTGGTTACTCTTCCCGGTTGTATTCCTCATACATATACTCCTCAACGCTGGTTTCGCGTTCTTCTTCAGCCGCCTGGGCTATAAGATGCCCGACTTCGCCCAAGCCATGAGCTTCATAACCCGCATCCTCATGTATGGATCAGGAGTCATCTTCCCGGTCGAGCGTTTCATCGACGGTGGCGTTGCACTGACGATCGTAGAGGCCAACCCGATCTATATGCTGCTCGATGCCTACCGCTCCATCCTGATGGAGAACACCGTTCCGGCAGGCTCCACGTGGCTGGGCCTCACAGCGTGGGCTATCGGTCTGGCCGTCTTAGGATTCTGGTACTTCTGGAAGGGAGAGGAGGAATACGCGCGTGAACGCCGCTAAGCCTCCCATTACCCTTGCCGCCGACGACATCCACATGACCTACCAGGTGCGCTACACCGGGAAAGGTCGAAACCCACTCAACCACCTCCGTCGCGTGCCCAAGCCCGTACTGAAAGGTATTTCCTTCTACGTCCGCGAAAAGGAATTCGTGGGGGTCATCGGGCGCAACGGCTCCGGTAAGAGTACCCTGCTGCGCATTCTTGCCGGCCTGGAGACTCCGACCTCGGGCCGGGTCTTCAGCTCTGCCAAGCCTCAACTCTTGGGCGTCGGCGCGGCACTGATGCCCGCTTTGTCGGGTCACGAGAACGTGATGCTCGGGTTACTTGCGATGGGCTTTACCCCTGAAGAGGCCGAAGAGATTCGGCCCTCAGTCATTGATCTCGCCCAAATCGGACGGGCCATCCATACTCCGATGAACACATATTCTTCAGGGATGGGCGCTCGCTTACGGTTTGCCATTTCAGTTGCCGCGCGGCCTAAGATACTCATGGTCGACGAAGCGCTAGCTACCGGTGATGCGTCATTCCAGGAGCGGTCAAAAGCAGCGATGGATGCCATGATTGAACGTGCTGGAACTGTTTTCCTCGTCAACCACTCCCGGGAAGCCATTGAGAGCATGTGTAACCGGGTGATCTGGCTTGAAGACGGCGAAGTCGTCGCCGATGGAAAGCCAGAACAAAAGATGGAACAGTACATGGTCTACGTGTCTGCTCTGGCTCGTGAAGAATACGACTACGCCAACGAATTTCTGGGCAAAGTCAAAGAAACTTATGCGCGACAACGTGAGATGATCGCCCCATAGCAGCACAAACCACAGTTCGAACACGGCGCAAGACAAGAAGTACACACCACAAGTCTAAAAAGAACCTCACGTATACGGAGCCACGTAGCATCACCCACTCGCCAGGTTCGTCACCGTAAACTAAGTCTCTGAGTTCTCAACGTAGGGAATCACCGATTCTTGAGCCTTCAAGCAAGCTACCCCTAAACCAAGAAAAAGGGACCTAGTGGATCTAACTAATCGAGTATCCGAAGCAATTCATAACAAAATCAATTCCAACTATCCTGTATGGAAATTAATAGATGAGGTAAAGAAAAACGATAAACTCAACCCCGCTGATCGAAAAGAGTTTCTAAAAAAATTATACGGAGTCTTAAGCGACAAAGATGTTCTAGAAAGAACAGCAGACGACGTTCTAAAATATAACGTAGGCACCTCCTTTCGATCAAACATAACTGATCTGCGTAGAACTAAACATAAAATGAGAAAGTTAGGCACTAACGTCTTCCTGGGCGGGAACCCTAAACTTAAAGACCGTGCGTTTGCCACGAAGTTGGGTATCCCCGTTCCTACGACTTATCAACAGAACGTACCATTCGATGATATTGAACTTCGACAAAACTCGATCATTAAACCAGTATCTGGATCGGGTTCTACGGCTGTATTTTTTATTGACAAGTCACTTCGATTCCATTCCATGAAGACATCAAAGATTTATGAAACTCTGCACGATGCACAGACAGAAATCAGAAAGTTCAGAAAAACTTCAGCTCCGGATAAATGGATCTCAGAAGAGGCAATACTTACTTCAGCCAACAAGCCGGCAAATGATCTGAAGGTTTACAGTTTCTACGGTGTAGTTGGGCTCATTCTCGAAATCGACCGAATTGCACGCTCGGGTAATAATCTCGCGGCTTATACTGCAACAGGGCAACAGGTCGAGCTCGGGCCAAAATACAAGAGTTTCCCCGGTTCGGGACTACCGGACGGTATTCTCGAACAAAGCGAAAAACTTTCCTTGGCCGCTCCTGTACCATTTTTGCGTTTCGATTTTCACTACGGAGAAGATGGCACTTACCTGGGTGAAATTACGCCCCATCCTGGTGGAACTTACTCAGGAGACCTGCATGACGAGGTGGATAAAAAGTTAGGCGAGCTTTTTGCGGATGCGAAGGCACGACTCTATATTGATCTATTAAACGGCAAAACTTTCCCAGAGTTCCGTCAGGCCTATGGCGTGTAGATAAGCAATTAGCACTCTTCGAAAAACCCAAAATGGAGTCAGATATACTGCTCATCCTCCAGACTCTAGACAGCCCTTGTTAAAGTCGTATTTGCAGAAAGATCAGAAGCGGTGAGGTTATCAGTGTGTTCCAGCTGAAGGTACGGGGCATTGAGGGCCATGGGTTGGTGTCTGCGGGCGCCGGTGATGGTGTACAAGAGAGCCGTGGCGGTAACATCGATTGTTACCGGGGAAACTTCAGATGCGAGGTAGTACACTGCTCAGCCATGAGTCCCTAGGTGACTAATATTGCTAATTTTGATGATGATGTCTTTTACGGCGGCTACTATCTGTATGATAGTCCGAATACTATGAAATTTCCTGAGGCTCATCTTGTTGGAAAGTTCGCCGTGTATTTTACCGCAGACCACGTGGCCACTCTGCGCAGCCCGGGCAAAAAGAACTCGTTTACTGACGTCGTCACCCAGTGCTGCTTTTGTCGGCCGTCGTGAAGTATTCACGAATCATCCGTTTATACTGATGACCGGGGGAGCAGAGCCAACAAAGAAAGGTCATGATGAGCGGTACATGAGGTTGCGTACGAAAGGGTTAGACAAAGATGTCTCGAGAGGTTGCCACGCAAGAAACAGTTAATAACGCTAAAACTAGCCTCTTTACTCGGCATGATCTTCTCTGTGAGTATTCCAAACGTCTTCGAACGTGGGCTGATGGGGCTATGCAGCTTGCTCTGATGAACCGGTCGGATTTCATCCGTGACGTTGTTGCATACGCAGCCACCAAAGAAAAGTTCGACTCGAGCGAGCTTTTTCTAAAATTCAAAGCGGATAGCGTCGAAGACATCAATTTTAGGTACGATTGGCTCCACTACTTAGGTCGACTGGTCGCTCTGCAGAACCTATTCGCGAACGATACAGAATTTGCTCTGCTGTGTTTATCCGCTAGCACGGAACATGTCTCGCTTAAAGCTACTAAAGTCAAAAATCTGAAGCTTCGCATCGAGCTCCATGCTGAACGGCGGGAGTTCCAAGAAGCATTTGCGTTGCAGAAGGCGTACTCTGAGGTCCTGGGAAAGCAAGCAGACAGCTATGTAATAGACTTACTCAATCCTTTCACGAATTCAGACTCAACAGATTTAAATCATTGGTTGACAAAGTTTAATGAACCTTTTGTACACGCCGGACTGGCTGAGCTATACCTAGACGACAGCTCAGCTGTACCCTTTAATCGGATTCGCTCCATGTCAGCTGTTGGGCCCGTTTTGGAAGGCCCCTTGATTTCAGTGATAATGACAAGCTTCGCTCCCGATCCTAGTTCTTTGGAACTAGCCGCTCGTTCGATTCTGGACCAATCGTGGAGAAATCTCGAATTGATCGTAGTAGATGATACCACCCCCGGTGGACTTCCCCAGATCTTGAATAAGCTTGCTCAAGAGGACGGCCGGGTGAAAATAATTAGTTTGGAAGAAAATCGAGGAACTTATTACGCACGAAATGTAGGACTTAAAGCAGCACGTGGAGTATACGCAACTGGACAGGACTCTGATGATTGGTCACATCCAGACCGACTTTTTTACCAAGTTCAGGAACTCTTGAAAGAGCCGAATCACGCAGGAGTGGTCGGTCAGGCTATCCGGGCCGATGAGAACTTGTTTCGCGTCATAAGAGGCGTAGCCCCACGTAGAACATGTGAAGTCAGCCTGATGTATTCTTCCGAGGTTGCGCGAGAGATGGGGGGGTATCTCGAATCGCGGAAAGCGGCCGATTCTGAATTCAGGCTTCGTTTAGAACTCTTCACAGGTAGACAGGTCAAACTCATCGAAAGTCCAGTTTACCTGACACGATTATCTGCGGGTTCCCTTTCCAGAGGTGAATTTACGGCTGGGTGGGCCCATCCAAATCGGCGCGCTTTTTTGAGCTTCATGCAGCACTGGCATGAGTCTTCGAAGCCTGCTGATTTGGTCTTGCCTCCCATTCAAAAAGATCTCCTCGGATTGCCCCCCAAGTTCCGCTCTCGACCTATTTCCACACGTGCTTTCGATTATGTTTTTGCGACTGATTGGCGTTACGACTCTGCAAGAGTTCGAAGTGCTCTGACTGAAATAGAAGCTCTAAGACGGCATGGTCGATCTGTTGCGATCATGCAATTGGGTGGTATGTTTCCTCACAAGGCTCCTCTTTCGCGATTGTTAGCAGAGATTCAACAACGTATAAGTCATGGAAAGTTAGAACTCGTAATACCTGATGAAGAAGCGGAGATCGGAACTTTGGTTGTTAAAGGTCCAGAACTCATCCAGTTCGCACCGCGAGCAGGCTTCACCAATTCAGTTGCGAGAGTGGTGGTTCTTGCCGATATCCCTGCAAGTGCTCATGATGGGAGTGAGCCTATCTATGACCCCCACGAGTGTTCGGAGCGTGCGAGTGCACTTTTCGGCGGTAAGCCTGTATGGGCAACCCAAGACCCTGGTATCTTGCGTTATTTCACGGAAGCTTTCCCTACTTTTGGCCTTCTCCAAGACCTTTTTCCTTACGTGCTTCCTGACATGTCGCGGCGCGAAGAGTATATACGCCAACGTATTCGGCGCTCAACACCACTCATTGGTGCTATCGGTCAAAATATAGCGAGTCAATGGCCGAAAAGCAGTACAGACGCTGGATTGTTGTGGCCCTCATCTGGTGAGAAGGCCGAACTACAACTACTAGGCTCATCCGCTTGGTACCCTCGACGCTATAGCGAGGAGGTGTCCCCCGAAAGGTGGACCCAGTTGCCAGCCAATAGGGCCAATGAGTTCTATGCTACGGTCGATTATTTTGTCTATTACCCCGACGCTAACTGGCCGCAAGAAATTTCATACGAAGCTTTCGTAGCATATGCGTATGGGGCGACGGTAGTGCTCCCAGAACGTTTCCGTGCGAATCACGACGATCTAGCAATCATGATGGCTCCTGCTGATGTCGCGGATTTTATTCAAGTGGATTGGGCTACAGGGAGAGCTTTAAGTTTAGGAAATAGCAAGCAGCCGTTTGAAATCAACATTAATCACGATGCGTTCGTAGAAATGTTGGACTCACAAGCGCTCGGTCATTTTGGAACCTGCTCGTAATTACACCGAATAGTAGCTAGGTACAGACTCCTGCGGGATTGAATCTCGTTCGAACTTCCTTAGCCGATGAAACGAAATACAGAAGGAAAATGTCTAAAAGCGTGACTGACTCAGATAAATCTATTCCCGAGACCGAGATCAGAGATGAGTACCGACAATTGTTAGGTGATTATGCAGCCATCTCTCGACGTCGGCCAGGCGCAGCAGTCGCCACCGCACTGCGCCATCAAGCCCCGCTATATCGAGACATCCTTGCTTTTGACGTTACACAACATCAATATACCTGGAATGAGCTAAAGGCCGCCATCCAAGCAGGAGACAATCTTCGATCATCGATAGCTTCGTTTGCACGGTTCGGCGACCTGGGCCGACTTGTCTTGCTTCAGAATATTTATGAAGACGACGCAGAGATCGGTCAGCGCATCCTCAGGCTTGCGGTTGATTGGTTGTCCGTTGGGAAGGCACGACCATATCGTCTGCTTCTAGTTCAGTTCCATATCTTGAATGGAAATGCACGGGCCGCTGAAAAACTTCTCGGAGAAGACCCGGAACTTGATGCAAGCTCGCATTATTATCTCCACACTGACGTCAAGAATCCTTTTGTTTCGTCGGAGTCCTCAGACTTCACCAGCTGGCTTAGAGGATTTAATGCGCCTTTCCAAAAGTTCAACTTACTTCCCATCACTCTGAGAGAGGGGCCTGCTTCTCCCTTTTCGCGGTTGAAAGGCGAAGTACCTCTTCATCGGGCTCCGACTGTCTCTCAGGACAAGTTAGTGTCAGTAGTTTTTACAAGCTACCAACCGCGGAGTGCGGACATCTTAAACGCTGTGAACTCTATTTTAGAACAAACATGGAAAAACTTAGAGATTATCGTCGTGGATGACGGTTCCGGCCCTGAGTATCGAGCTGTGTTTGATCAACTGGGAAGTTTGGATCGAAGAGTCAAAGTTGTGACCACACCGCAAAATGCTGGAACCTACAAGGCTCGCAATCTAGGTTTCGGTCTAGCGCAGGGTGACTACCTAACTGGCCATGATGATGATGATTGGTCACATCCGCAACGACTTGAAGTACAGGTTTCTTTTCTGGAGAACAATCCAGATCTAGCGGGCTGTAGAGTATATTCAATTGCTTGTGACGTCAATCTCATGAGCACGCGTTTAGGGAAAAAAACTCCCGTGGAAAGCAATGCTTCGACCCTGATGCTGTCTCGGAAAACCTGGAAGCATGTGGGAGGCTTCTTACCAGTCCGTAAAGCAGCAGATACGGAGCTCTACCTTCGCGTGGAGAGAATTACTCACAAGTCAGTGCGGGACCTACCCGTCCCACTCACAATTATTCGAAAAGAAGAGGGTTCACTTTCGAGCGCTGAATTTCGAGCAGGTTGGAGCCATCCTGCTCGTCGGAGTTTTAAGTCAACTTACAACTACTGGCACCAGCACTCCTCTCCGACCGAATTAAAGGTTAGATACGATGTACCCTCTAATCTGAGCATTCCCTTTCGCTTTCAAATTGGTTCCGAGACAGAACACATCCATTTCGACGTAATCTTCGCTGGCGATTGGCATCCAATGGGGGGCCCACAACGTTCGATGCTTGAAGAAATCCAAGCATTATTGGCCGCAGGCAAACGCATTGGAATAATGCACCTGGAACCTGCTCGATTCATGAGCCCAAAAGAACGGCCTCTAAACGACACAATCTTAAATTTTATTAATTCGGGCGAAGTTGTAAACGTTCTCTATGATGACCCGGTGTCTGTAGACCTGTTGATTCTACGTTATCCACCTATAATGCAGTTTCCTCCTGCTGAGCCAAGCGCAGTGCGCGTTGGTAGAACACTGATTGTCGCGAACCAGGCCCCAGCAGAACTTGATGGAACGGATATTCGCTACATACCGATGCAGGTGCACGAGCACACCAAAGAGGCATTTGGCACAGAAGTGCTCTGGGTTCCCCAAAGTCCAATCATACGCGATGCATTAGCCGAGCGCCTGCCATCCAGTTTCTTGGCACATTTCGATCTACCGGGGATCCTTGACCTTGATGCGTGGTACAAAGAACGGAGGTGGTTCCGCAGCGTTCTCCCAGTGGTGGGCCGTCATTCCAGGGATACTGCTATGAAATGGCCTAATACCGCTTCTGACCTTGAAGCGGCTTATCCTATTGATGGGACGTTTGATGTTCGATTCCTCGGAGGCGCTGACACTGCACTCAACCTGCTCAAAAGGTCCACGGTTCCTGGCAATTGGACTGTTTACGCCAAAGATCAGATCAGTCCAGAACGTTTTCTTGCGACTCTTGACTTCTATATCTTCTTCCAGCATGACAATGCAGTTGAAGCGTTCGGTCGTTCCATTTTAGAAGCGCTAGCCTCGGGGATGGTTGTCATCTTGGATGAGAAATTTAGACGTATTTTCGGGAACGCAGCCGTCTATACTACACCAGAACTTGTAGTAGATGTAGTTAGAAGTTTCCATAGTGACAAGACCAAATATGATCAGCAGGTAGCAAAGAGTCTCACATATATTCAGACTCACTTCAGTTACGAGAGTTACCAGCGACGAATTAGGACATTGTTAGAGGAAATCAATGAGACGACTTTCTAAATATGAATTATTAGTTTTATCACTCATGTTAGTGGGTCTGGTAGCAGGTTTTGTAGGGTTAATGCTGGATTACAACACTCTTTTTAGATCCTCGTTGTTGTTCTTGTTCGCTATAACCTTTGTGTTTGCTGTTCTCATCGTGTTTAGGCTAGATAGAGCGGCAAATCAGCAAATCCGAACTCGTCAGCAGATCTATCAGGTGCTTTATTGGTTACATGGAAGTGACAAACTGACTACCCGGGAAGCTGAGCAGACACGGCACGACTTACGTGAGGCGTTATTAGGTACTCGTGGGGGGTATCCTTCTGATGTTGTTAAACAGTTCATGAGACGAACGAATAGGACAGCTGACGAGCTCTTTGAAACGCAGCGACTGCAGTTTGATCGTTTACATGCTGTACTTGAAGCACACTGGGAAGTGCTCTCCCAGAATGATAAGTGATATTCATGGTCCCGTGAGATGAGACTCAGCGGGAGGCACTGCAGTTTCGTAAAACGGTTCTTACGACTATGAGGGCAGGCAATGCCGGAGACCTGACCCGCTAGAACTGAGTCCTGTTAGGTGTGACCAAATGGGTGCTGAGCATGGCTGCAATAGGTTTTCCATTAGCAGCGTTCCCGATACGTTTGCCTGCCGATAAGGTGCTCATGAGTTTAGACGCCTTATCAACCATAGCTTTGTCCCAAAATTTCGTTACGAAGGGTTCGTGCATGGCTGCTTCGAAGGCTTTTTCATAAGCTGCGATCCGTGGCTCCCGGGAGGTCTTTTTAGGGATGATGTGTGCTGTAGGTGCCCATACAGTGCCTGGATTTGCTTCAGAGGGGAGTGGCGTGCTCGTAAGCCGTTTCAATATTTTCGATGTCGGTAATTTATCCTCAGTATCGTAGGGCATGACCACCAGTTCGGGGTCTAGTGAATGCATAATGTCATAGTTGAATTGACCTTCATCGATTCGTTCTGCTCCAGCAAGAAGCTGTGTGCGGTCTGCTGCTTCTGAATGCAGCGGGGTGAAAGAGACTCCGGTGCGAGGAGCATTTCCGGAGTGGTAACGGACGCGGCCGTCCCGGAGAAGGACACGGAAGGGATCTTCGCCCTTCTCCAGGGCTATGGTTAGGAAGTCGTAACCATCTCGAACAAACTCGGCCTCGTATTCAGGGCGTTTAAAATACTTAGAATACCTGCGAATAAATTTCTCCAGGTCACGGCCTTTATTATGTAGTTCGTATATCTTCCGGTGCACACCGCCACCGCCACCGCCGATAGTGATATCAGCTGGAGTTGGAGCTCGTGACGGCATATAGAGCGGATAGTAGACCCCCATAGTGAGATTCCGATACACTTGGTAGCTTTCATCACCGTATAGCGGTATGCGACGCATCGTTCTTTTGTCATTCACTTTCAGGCCGTAGTGGCCTGCGACTGTCTCAGCAATTTCTAAGTCGATACGGTTTTCTGGGGTGGAGCCACAGTTCAAACGTGGTGGGGTCCCACTGACACCGAGTCTACGTTGGGCAGCTTGAACGAGAGCGAAGTTAGCGCGAGAGTCCACGCCACCAGTGAGGTCGACGGTGAAGTCCGTTTCGTCGGAGAGCATGAGAGTTTCAAATCGGCTCACCCAGGTATTGAGGTAGTCCGACAAGGCGGACGCGTACGTCTGTCGTTTCGTGGCAAGGTTGGAACGGCGTTGGAGCGATGCCTTATGATCAGTGATAACCAGACTGTGAGTTCGCGGCGCGACACGAATTCCATAAGCTAACGTTTCGAAGGAGAAAAGCTGGCCGGAAGCCATACCGCGCCCACCCATGGCGGCTAGATGAGCGTAATTAGGGCGGATCGGGAGGTTCTGGTGGCGAAGATATTCGACGGTCTGAGCGAATGAATTGCTAACCACCCACGTGTCCCCGTCATGATAATAGTAGAGCACTTTGTAGCCTGCGAAATCGGTGTCAAATACATAGGCACCGTTGTGGCAGTTGACAGTGACATAGCAGCCGTCGAGTGCTGGTGGGATGTTTCGGCCAGTAAGTGCTCGATAATGCTTGGCGCCGTGGGTACCGTAGATGAAATCCGCACCGTGGAAACAATACCCTTGAAAGTACCCGTGTTCGGGAGGGTTCTGATTGGAGGCTAAGAATGTAGTGTCGTAGTTGTCGGTGCGAACCATATCTCGACATGATAGCAGTTGAGTAGCTTGAGTCCTTCATATTATGTGGTCACCAACACATCTGAGAGAACTCGCCCTCAACTCGGGATCTACAGGGCGTACGATGTTCACTTCATCAGTCAATTTCATACCTCATTAGTTTGCATATTTATTCAGCGTCAGGCGGCTAGAAACTGGCTCTCTGGGACTGTTCATAGTTCTACACCAGGGTCAAACGTTTGATTCTTCGATACCGAGGACGGGACAATGCAGAGCTTGTTAGTCTGCGTCTTTGTTGAGCTTCCTTAATTCAGCAATCTGTCGGTCTCGTTGGTCATTAGCCCACAACTCATTCTCTAGGCGGCCCAAAATACGGCGCTCGGAGAGCTGGACTCTCGATTTCAAGTCTTCGAGCTCCGAAGAAAGATTCAGACTTTTGCCGGTCCCTGGGCCCGCTCTACCATTAAGTAATTCGTCTAATCTCCACCGCACTTGCTCATACCGGCGTTCTTGTAGGAAGCGCAGCTCTGCTATACGTTCCTTAACAACTCGCGTTTCGCGAAGAAGGCGTTGATACCCACGAAAGACCACGGCAAATATAAGCACCAATAGCCCTAGTGTCCCCAGGGTCGCTAGGAATAGCGCCATATTTTCTCTGCGATATAGACCCCATAGCGCAGCGACAGTGACCCCCACTGATAAGACGATGAATATTGGAATGGCAAATTTAGATAAACGCATATATTTCCAGTCAGATCTATCCAGCGACCTCCGACGGCCTCATACTGTCGGTGAATTCTAAGTAGCGTGTAGCACTGTCAAACTTTCTTATGAAACTTTGGGCACTGTTTGTTGCGCTTATAAATTCCACTTTATTCTCGCTGAAGTATCGAATTAATTCCGGCACTTCATCTGGCGTGGAGTAGACAGCGCTCGTCTTATGCACAGGTTCAAACTGCGAGGGAAGAATCACCAGTGCCCCGGAGGCTGCTGCTTCCAGAGCCTCCCGGCTAAATTCTTGGGGATGCGACTCGTCGGGAAAATAAACAAAGAAATCTATACCGCTCATGAACGCTTGGGGTATGATTTCTTCTTCGCGAAAAGCGACCCAATCCGAGCTCAAAACCGACGACCCCAATTTGCGGTGAAGCGCTCTTAGGTCTCCTAATACCCTCATATCTATGCCATCATGGTTCGGCCAGAGCTGCTCCACAACGGCGGGATCGTTAGGCCAAGTATCGGTGAAATTGTCAGAGTGACGTGCGACAACAGGTGTCCTGCTACCTAATTTTGGGCGCGTATTTTCCCATTCATCGGCCCATAGCACGATAGGCAAGTGTTCCTTATGTATTCTTATCTGACCTTCAAACTCTAACAAGCTCGATCGCACGGCGGGATCCATTGAAGTCCAAACGACTCCGCTTTGGAAAAGCGAACGAGCGATCTTATCGCAGCTTGGAGGGAAATACAGAATACTTAACCCATCGGCCGTTCTATAAGGCATAGATGGTGCGATCACGGTCGTATCTGCCCGAACACTAATGCTTCCTGTCGAGGCAAAATGAACTACGGAAGGGTCAGAGATTATTAGCACCCCGGTCTGCGTGTCCTCGTCCGGGATCACTTCCGCCATTTCACCACAACCAATGAGTTGCTGAATGTCCTGCGATAATCGTGTCGTCTCTTTGGACGTGGTCAGCGGTGATTCCAGCTGCATGACGCCTACACGTTTGCCAGCTTTAATTAAGGCTCGAGCGCCATCCAACATTGAACGTTGAAGAGCAGAGTGGGCTCGCCAGTCACCCGCGAAAATTGCATCAAATTCAGCGGGTTTTACGGGAGCTGTAATTTTGAACCGATTTGGAATCGGCATAGGTTGGAAACCTGCTATATCGAGCCGCAGCTGCTCAGATGGCGTGGTTTCGTGCCAAAATCTACTAGCATTCCAGAAGGCCCGTCGAGCTGGGTGCGACCAACCTGGTCTGAAATCAGCATTAGACAATGACTCATGGCCAACGCGTGTGAGGTACAGCGGCTTTTCGAGCACCGTAACTTGACTTCCTGTGTAGTGTTCGAGCCTGAGCCGATACTCACTATCTGCGCCCTTACGCGCGTCGATATAACCGCCCAGCTTAAGCGCCAAGTCACGCCGCATCATCAAACTAACTTCGCATGGGCGCTGTGGTAGACGGCCAGGTGAAGCCATAACTAGATTCTCATCCACGCGTACAGCCTCAACCAGCACACCTACTGTAGATGGCTGGGCAGCGAAACGGTCAATTTGCAAAGCTATACGCTGCGGGTGGGACCAATCGTCTGAATCCTGCCCCGTAATAAAATCACCTGTGGCAACCGCTATACCCGCATTGCGCGCTCCATATGTTCCACCATTTTCCGACAGCCTGATAACGGTGATTCGAGCGTCGAGATTCTCAATCTGGCTAAGCGTTGGCTCGTACTCGGGGGGACTTGCGTCATCAACAACAATCAACTCAAGATTGCGCCATGATTGATTTAATATCGAGCGAACAGCAACGGAGAACGTCTCGAATTGAGGCCTATAACAAGTCATGATGACGGTGACTTTCTTGTCACTCTCAATAGAATCCTCTAGTTTTCCACCGAGCGCATTGAACTGATAACTCTGAGCTTCAATTTGCACCGGTGAAAGCCCATTTTCAATAAATGGCCTATTAAAGCCTTTCAGCCACTCCGAGTACTCTGCACTGGTGCCCGCTATGGAGGGATTCTTTAGGTCCGTCAGCAAATAACCATAGTAATAAGCTTGAAGATGCTCGTTGGCCTCAATAAGCGCTCGGGCTTCGTTGAGCTGCCGCTTCTCAATAAGTAGCTCAACCTCGAGTCTATGAAACTGCTTGTGATCATTGTCCCGAGGTATTTCTCTGTTGGCAACCTCTAGACATGCCAAACCGAAATCAACATCGTCATCAAACGTCTGAGCCTTCGGATCTTGAAATGCCTGTAACGCCACTACCCGCCCCAAAGCGGCCAACCAGATGTAGCGCACTGGGTAGAACAACTCCCCTGACAGCACATGCTCACGGAGTTCATCGAAAGTGCACTTATCGTAGGTAGCAACGTAGGCAATGACATCCCGAAGCTTCCGAGAGCGTGTCCTCAAAGCTGCTGAAGCAGCATCAATGTGGCCTGCTCTTCGCAGATACCCTGAATAAAAGGTCAGGAACTGGTGCTTCTCATTCATCACTAAAGCTCCCGACAGATTCTTCGCCTAAAAGCTCAACCAGGCCCGTCGCAGTCACCAGAGTTTCACCTTCACTTCCGGACTTAGAAGTGCTTGTTATGAGGTCGCGGCTTGAGACGGCACCCAAGTGTTTGAACTCATCCTGCAATGCCTCGTTTGATATTGAGGCTTTGTCCAAAATATTTGATAGAAGCTTCTTGGGAGGCGGGGTGTGTCCGTCGTTCCACCTCTCAGCGAGTAAAGACACGTCGGTCGCTGGGTTAACTGCACGAAGAAAGGGCAACAGATGCCGATTGACATGGTTGACATCGTTTAAATTCTGGAGGTAACCAACGGTGACAGGGCGAGCAGAAGCGTAAAGTGCACACAAATCCGTGACTATTGTGCCTGGCAGTCTTGATAGAGGCGCCGTCCCGGACGGCTCCATCAAGAAGCCTTTCTCGACATAAGCGTCGATGGCACGTTTCTCGTATTTTCCTATATTCGTCTGAGGGTTAAATACCAAAGCAGTAGACCCCGCAAATTGAGATGCGAAGTAAAGCGCGGCAAATCCCCCACCGGATCCCCCGAAGAACACTATCCGCTGAGAACCAAGCTCTTCCACGATTCTTCGTAGAATTATTGTGAGGGTATTCTGAAGCTCCTCTTGATAAAAGTTTCCGGCGTACCAGGCAAGTAACAGCTCCTCGTCAAGTATCAACGAGGGATCAGAAACGAAGACCCGATTCGCGCTTACACCCCCAGAAATGCCTAATCCCGATAGAACCGGCAGCGTGAAATGCTTTTCTATGGCACCATGAAAAAAACAAATCGTGGTGTCCGACTGCGCGGGACTAACTAGAATATCGATAGGTACGAAACCATCGTGGATAGTGAGTACCCCCCGGGGGTCTATCTCCGATTCAAGAAAAGCCTCAACGGACGGAAAGTTCGTCACTTGATGGAGAGTCCTGTCAATTAACCGTTTTCTCTCCACCTCTGACTCCTTCCTTGTGTTCCGCTTACAAAACGCTTCAAAATCGCCACTCAGTCTCGTTTCAAGTGGCTTGCTTAACCTGGCTATAGCATGAAGCTTTCTGGGTTATCAGAAGCGCCCCGGGTATCAAAGAAAATCTGAGCGTTTGAAGCAATCGATTCCAAATCGTACTCGCGATGCGGCTGCAAGAGAATTACTATGTCAGCGTTTGCTACGGCTGCATCTAAATCTGAGGCAGATTCATGAGTACTACCATTGAACTTCCAATTTGGAACATTCGCATCATGATAAGAAATTACAGCGCCTTTAGAGGCTAAACCGTTTGCGACAGGAATCGCGGGGGAATGACGCTGGTCAGCTATATCAGCCTTATAGCTAACGCCGAGCAGTAGCACTTTAGAACCGCTCAAAGATTTCTGATGGTCGTTTAACAAGTCCTGGACACGCTGTACTACATAGTTTGGCATGGAGTTGTTGATATCTTCCGCTAAATCGACGAAGCGGAATGGATGTCCTAATGCTTTGCGAACTGAATAGTTCAGGTAACTCGGATCGATCGGAATGCAATGCCCGCCCACGCCAGGACCAGGATAGAATGCTTGGAAACCGAATGGTTTAGTCTTGGCTGCTTTAATGACTTCCCAGATGTCGATGCCCAGTTCGTGGCTAAATTTTGCCATCTCGTTAACCAGACCAATATTAATATGGCGATAGGTATTTTCTAGGAGTTTGGCGGTCTCCGCCTCCTTCGCGCCTTTAACTTTGACCACAGTCTCAATAAATTTGCTGTAAAACTCGACAGCTTCGTCTCCAGAAGCCGGGGTGACGCCTCCAACCACTTTTGGAGTGTTCTCAAGACGCCACGTCTTATTACCTGGGTCTATACGTTCCGGAGAGAACGCGAGGTAAAAGTCTTTATCTAGGCGACGTCCGCCGGACTCTAAGGCTGGCTCCAGAACCTCTTCAGTCGTACCGGGGTATGTTGTTGATTCGAGAATCACTAAAGTTTTCTTTTCCAGGTTTTCCGCAACTGAGGCTACCGCTGACTCGACTGCAGATAGGTCAGGACGTCCCGCATCTCCTAATGGAGTTGGAACGCAGATTACTACTACATCTGCGTCACGAATCACGGCATTGTCAGTTGTGGCCCTGTAGCCATTTTCTAGCATGGTCTGTAGAGCGAGGTCCGGGATATCTTCCACATGTGAAGATCCAGAATTAAGATTGTCGACGACCTCTTGATTCACTTCAAGGCCAGTCACGTTGTAACCCGCGTGGCTAGCAGCTTGAGATAAGGGCAGACCAACATATCCCTGGCCAATGACTACAAGGTTCTTCATATACATTCCTAATTTTGTGAATACAGGTTTGGATAATTCTTCATCCGGATCGCAGTCTCCCCAGTACGAAGCTAGGCTGCCTCAGACCTCAACATGCTGTATGTTTCGACCGTAGGTTTCGATCACGGAGTTGGCATAGAGTTCTAAGTGGTCTGCGTTCCAAGTATGAGCGTGCCTACCTCGGATCTGCATGAAATTGAACCGGTCCCCAGCAAAGATCCCCGCCCCGGATTGTTCCACTGACTCTAAGAAACGGGAGTCCTCTCCCCCGGTCACTGGCATGTAGGGATTACTCATGAAGACCTCTCGCCGGCCCACAAACGTCGCGCCGGTGATGAAGTCGGTGAACATATTTTCTTTACCGGGGTTACGCAACGTAACCATGTCGTCCGCCGCCGAGTACATATAGGTCGCGAACTTGCCTACGAGGTCGGCGTTCGAAAATTTCATAGCATTTAAACTGTCATGCAGGTAATAGGCGCCGTAGAAGTCATCGTCGTCGAAATTTGCGACAACTTCACCGGAGGAAGCAGCAACTAACTGGTTCAGGCAGCTTCCCAACGAATCCGAAGCGGGAGCGTGGAGAAGTTTAAAGTGCTCAATTCCTTTGTCAGCTGCGTATGCTTTGAGTTCCGCAGCGCGCTCTTGAAAACCGTGCGTCAGCAACACTAATTCAGGCCGGATTTCTTTCTGTGCTGCTACTGAATCGATTGCATGGCGCACAAAATCTGGCCGGTTTGTAGAGACAATCGCACTGACCGAAGGAGTGGCTAAGAAGGGAGATTGAACATCCATGCCGACTGCGTCCAGCACCTTCTGTGCACGATGGGCGTAGGTATGTTTATCCCAGATTTCCCGTTGTGCCTTGTGAACCATTCGGTCCCGGGCTTGTGGGGAGTTCAGGATAGATCTCAGAACATAAGCTGCCGTACGCTCATCCTCGACTACAGGTACCTCACCGGGCCCGAAAAACTCCGGAATGGCTGCACTTGTACCTGAGACCACGGGAGTACCAGAGGCGAGGATTTCAAAGACTCGGCGGGCACACATGGAGGGGCTATCGGTCACGGAGTTTACGTTCAAGAAGACTTTATAATTCCGATAGGCAGCCAGCATTTTCTCATACGGGAGCGCACCGACCACATGTTTGTCGTAGGGCTGTGGGAACTGATAGTTCTCATTGCCGCCGTGATGCCGAGAGAAAATATCGAAACCGTATTCTCCCCGGTTCACGACCTGCATGGCAGCTCCGAACAAGAGTTCCATTTGTTCGCGGCGTTCTGGGAACTTGTGTTTGAAGTACATGCCGGCAAACGCCATATCTTCGGACTGTTCCAGGCCGCGAATCCGAATGGGGTTATGGACCGAGGGTTGGGCCGCGAAGCTGAGCGAATCCACCCGACCATGCCCGAGCAGTTCCTTGTACTTCGGAATCAAGGTGGAATCGGTTGTGAATACGTAATCGAAGAGCTTCGCTGTATCAATGAAGTCCTCGAAGTGTGAGGGATCTTCCTTGTTCCAGAACACTGTCGGAATCGCCTCACGCTTGCAGTGTTCGACCAAGTTCACTAACTCCTGGCGAGGCGCCCGTGAGCCGGTCATCTGGTATTGCCATGCACCATGGTTCCCAGCCCATGCGGATTCGACCAATAACAAGTCGATCGGCTCAGCCTCGAGTTCATTCTGCCACCCATTTGGTGTGACTAACACTGTGTGGAACTCTGGGGTCCACGCTCGTAATGAAAACTCGTCAAGGATAACGCCGACTCTTAAACCGGGGAACGACTTCGGTCGGTTGACCGGTTGCACCTCGGGGTAATCCTGGCTATTGACCATGTCGTTGCCATCTTTAAGGACGATTCCAGGTAGGCTGCCATAGTCGTAGCGGCTTCGACGTCGCCACTTATTGAACTGCCGAAGGCCACCCTTGCGTAAATGCCAGAGGCCTTTACGCCAGCGAGTGAGCTGCTGCTGCATAAAGCAAATAGGCCTTTCCCGAGGTGTGAGTGTCTCGATTCCCTGTCAATAACGGCCCCAAAGCTCGATGGGCGCGAAGTGCGCTATGGCCGCTCTTCTTGACGATACTTTAAGCCTGAATCAACTCAACAATGATACTGCTCTAATTACGCAGCAGTAGCTCTTTACGCGTCTTGACATTAATTTGACACATTAGACGCTTCTCTTTTGAAGTAATCTGTGGGCTAGTGCCTCGTAATCACTCAGAACGTTATATAGTCATTCGCATGAGTGAGAACACCACGGAGATCCTCCACGAGGAACAACAAGCCCCGTCCAAGAAGAAGAAAGTAATCTTTTGGGTTCT